>JGI12210J13797_10354799_pt1 | contig 56531 bp, 50 predicted proteins | sample ElkSlonscriptome_3_FD_13797 | JGI IMG/M metagenome (IMG submission 13797) | reverse complement strand
CCAGCACGCAGTTCGAGCAGACCAGGGCAAAGTCCTGATCGGTTTCGTCCCCGGTATTGGGCACACCATCACCGGCGATATTGGCCGCCGATACTGTGATTGTTATACCGGCCGCCGTGCCCGGCTCCAGGAACACCGCCTCGTAGTTGTTGCTCGCATCGGCGCTGCCGCCGGTCACGCTCCACTGGCCGTCGAAACTATTGCCGAGGTAGGTGTCAACGCCCGACAGGACGGTCAAGTTGAGATCATTGACCTGGGGACTGGTGCCAGTGGCACCGGCCTGGTCGGTATAGACCATCATCACCCGAACCGGTTTGGCAGGGTCAACAGCAGCTGCAGTGACTTCCCAGCTGTCGCCGGTGTCGTCGAACAGGACCTCTTGATTGACGATCGCCTTGGGGGTTTCATCGAACATGTCAGCCAGGTTCGGCATGCCGTAGCCCTGCACGTTGCTTGGCAGCGTGTCGCCAGCAGAGACGCCGGTCAGATAGGTCGGATGCGCCAGAATGTAGGCCTTGATCAGCGCCGGGCTGGGCTCTGCATTGGCGGGCGATTCGATCGGCAGCACGGTGGGCTCGTTTTCCAGCCACCACCAAACCAGCGAGGCCACGCCGGCCACCGCCGGGGTCGAGTGGCTGGTACCGCTGGACGCGGCAAACGTCGTCTGACTACTCGGATGGGTGCCGTCACACACGCCCGATCCGTCGTATCCGGGACTGGTGCTGGCCGTGCCCTGAATGTGCGTCCCCGGCGCAATGGTCTCGGGCTTCACGCGGCCGCCGGGCGCCGGACCTCGGCTGGAAAAACCGATCACATCCATGGCGTTGTCAGCGCCGCTGGGCGGAACAGCGCAGCCATCGGTCCAGGGCCCGTCCTCGTCTTCTGGCCGCTGGTTTTCCGAGGCGCCGACGGTGAGCATGTTCTTACCGTTGCCGGGCGTGCCAACGGTGCCGCTGGAGGACCCGGAGTTGCCGGCCGCAAACAGGATCATCAGCTCCTGATTGATCGAATCCGACGGATCGGCATCGCGAACGCCCGCATCGTAGGCCTGCGAGCCGTCGTCGTAGCTGCCAGCGCAGCCCGCACACCCCCACGAGTTGGTGCTGATTTTGGCACCCTCATTCCAAGTGTGCTCGATGACACCAGCATCCGTGCCGCCGCAACCGGCGACGCTGTAGCCTGGCGCGAAGATCCGCGTGCTGGCGAGCGAGGCCCAGGGGTTCACCCCCAGACCGCGGAGGAAGCCGTCTGGATCCTGAAAAGGAAACCCGGACCGCGTATCAAAGCCGCCCACGATGCTGGTGTTGATATGACCATGACCCTCGTTACCCTCGCCGCCCGGGTCCGAATGACAGGAGGTAACGAACTGCAGGCGGGTGGGATTGCTGATGTCCCCGCCCTCGTGCAGCGTTGGGTCACCGGAAGTCACTGTGCCATCGCCGACGCCGTCATCGACGATCACAACGGTTGGGTAGTCAGAGGTCGAGGTCGAAAAGCCGCGGCTCGACAGCCAGGCCAGGTAACCCGTGCCGGACGGGCCGCTCTGATCACCGTTGAAGTTGCCGGCAACGATCTGATTCTGGACTTCGTCGGTCCGCTCGCGCGGGAGGAATTCTTCCATCCAATACACGTCGGATCGATCGGCAATGGCGGCCAGATCGCCCAGCGTCAACTCAAAGCGCGCGGTCTGGAATCCCATGACCGGGCTCCAGTCCATTAGGGGCTTGCCGACGGCCAGAGAATCGATAAAGGCTTTGGTTTGACGATCCTCCGCATGCCGAATCATCTGGATCGTGACCGGCAGGCGGGTCGGGGCGGCGTCCCGAGCCAATCGCTCACCGACGACCGGACCCATCTTAAAAAACGCCGGATAGGGTGCGCTGAACTGAAGGACGGATCGCTGGTTGGCCAGCTGATCGAGCCGGTCGCGAGCGCGGGCATCAGCCCACACCAAATAGCCATGGTTCGCGACGTAATGAACCAGCGTCGCGCCGGTCGCTTCGACCTGATCGAGCCAGTCCTGCTTAATCGGACCAACGAACTGGACCATCTGCAGCGCGCGGCCCGTGGGCGCTGAACGTGCCCAGCCAGCAGGCACACGGATGCGATCGTTTTGCGTATCAAACGGCTGGGCGTCAAATAACAGCCAGTCGGGGTTGGACAGCGTTCGCAGGCCATCGATTGATCCGCTCCGTGCCCACTGATTCACGTCAGACTTCGACGCGCGATAAAGGCGTTCCGTACCGTAGTCGGCCAGCAGCTCGGCATTCAGGCTGGCGGGCATCGGAGTATCGGCTGGAACGATCAATTTGGCTTCGCTGGCCAAAGCGGTGATCGAGAAAAAGCTCGCGAAGAGCGCTGCAATTAATAGAGCGCTTCGCTTGATCAATGGGGTCATGAATTATCCTTCCAGTTTGAGGTCACGTGTTTTTTGCTATTGACTTTACCTCCACGCAGCAACGGAGTATACGCAGCGACTGAAATGAAGGCAATTCATTGACCGCAGCCCCTGCCTCTGTCACCTTTCTCTCTGAATTTTTAATGGTGTCAGCCCCGCCGGGCACGACACTCTAGACTCGAGACTCTAGGGCTGACTGATATAGTCGAGTTTCAAACAGCAAAGCTTGGTAACACATGCCCCATCGCTATGACTACATCATCGTCGGTGCCGGCTCAGCCGGCTGCGTGCTGGCGCACCGGCTGAGCGCAGATCCGTCAATAAAGGTGCTGCTGCTGGAGGCCGGTCCGCGCGACTGGAATCCCTTCATCCACATGCCTGCTGGCCTATCCAAGCTGGTCAACTTCAAATCGCTGAACTGGAATTACGAGACCGAGCCTGAGCCGGCATTGAACAATCGCAAGCTGTACTGGCCACGCGGCAAGGTCTTGGGCGGGTCAAGCTCGATCAACGCCATGTGCTACTCGCGCGGCCACCGTTCCGACTACGATGACTGGGCGGCCGTTGGCAATGGCGGTTGGGGGTGGAATGAGGTCCTGCCTTATTTTAAACGAGCCGAGGATCAGTCGCGGGGACCCTCGGAGCTGCACGGCACCGGTGGGCCTTTGAGCGTGTCGGACCTGAGCTACACCAATGAGCTTAGTGACGTGTTTGTCGAGGCCGCGGGCCAGGCTGGATTCGCGCGCAACAACGACTTTAACGGCTATGCCCAGCGCGGTGCTGGCATCTACCAGGTCACCCAGCGCGATGGCCGACGCTGCAGCACGGCAGCCGGTTATCTCAAGCCGGTGAGAAGTCGGCCCAATCTGACCATTCTGACCGGCGCGCTGGCGCTGGGCCTGACCTTCTCCGGGCCGAACCGGGTGCGCGGCGTGCGCTACGCCCGTCGCGGGATCACGCGCACGGTGACCGCCGAGCGTGAGGTCCTTTTGGCCGGTGGCGCGATCAATTCCCCGCATCTGCTGATGCTCTCGGGCATTGGCCCGGCGGCCCGGTTGGAAGCCGCCGGCGCGCGGGTCCGTCACGACTTGCCTGCGATAGGCCAGAACCTGCAGGACCATCTCGATATCTGCACCCTGACTCGCTGCTCGCAGCCCGTGACCTATGACCAGCTCAGCGAACTGCGCGTCGGGCTTCGCTATTTCCTGCACCACGAGGGCGCAGGCACCTCGAACATTGCCGAAGGCGGCGCCTTTCTGGTCAGCGGCCGGGGCCGGGGTGACCGACCCGACGTCCAGATGCACTTCGTGCCGGCCCTGCTCGACGACCACGGCCGCAATCGACTGCCGGGCGATGGCTACACCCTGCACGCCTGCCCGCTGCGGCCTGAGAGCCGAGGCCATCTGGCGCTGAAATCGACCGACCCGCGTGAACCGATCGCCATCCATGCCAACTACATGACCGAGGCCGAGGACCTTGAAATGATGCTCGAGTGCGTGCGCCTGTCGCGCGAAATCCTTCATCAGCCGGCCTTCAAGCCATTCCGCGCCCATGAGATTTTTCCCGGCAACGAAATCACTGATCGGGGAGGCCTGATCGAGTTCATCCGTGCCAAGGCCGAAAGCATTTATCATCCGGTCGGAACCTGCCGGATGGGCCCGGACCCGGAAGCCGGGGTCGATTCGGAACTCAAGGTGCACGGGCTGGAGGGCCTGCGCGTTATCGATGCTTCGATCATGCCGACCCTGGTCGGCGGTAACACCAATGCGCCGACCGTGATGATCGCCGAGAAGGCGTCCGATCTGATTCTCGGACAGGCCAGTGCCCTGCCTGAACGGCAGCCCCGGGCCGCTTGAACATCGTTGCCCCCGACCCGGATCGACCGCTGATGGCCAGTGCGAAGGGCGGCGCTTGATCACCTTCTTCGCGCCCGCTGCCCAGGGACTGGAAGAGCTGCTGGCAGCCGAGCTGAAGGGGCTGGAGCTGGCCTCGGTGCGCGTCGAGCGCGGCGGTTGTGCTTTTTCGACAGATCTGAACGGCGCCTACCGAGCCTGCCTCTGGTCGCGTCTGGCGGCTCGTATTCTGCTGCCGCTGGCTCGCTTCGACGCCGACAACGACGATGAACTTTACGAAGGCACGCGGACGGTCGACTGGTCTGAGCATCTGAGCGCCGAACACAGCCTGGCGGTCGCCTTTTCCGGCATCCGCCCGAAGCTCACCCACAGCCGCTTCGCCGAACAGCGCATCAAGGACGCGCTCGTCGATCAGATGCGAGACCGCAGCGGCGTGCGTCCTTCGGTTGATCTGCGCAATCCCGACATCCGTATCCAGGCCCATCAAACCGATCGGCAGGTGACCCTGTCGCTGGACCTGTCGGGCGATCCGCTGCATCGCCGCGGCTACCGGGAGGCCGGCAATATCGCGCCTTTGAAGGAAAATCTGGCCGCCGCCATGCTGCTGCGTGCAGACTGGCCGACCCTGGCCGGCGAAGGTCTTCCGCTGCTCGATCCCATGTGCGGTTCGGGCACGCTGTTGATCGAGGGCGCCATGATGGCCAGCGACACTGCACCAGGCCTGCTCAGGACACGCTACGGTTTTCTCAACTGGCCGGGCCATGACAGTGCCGCCTGGAAGGCCCTGATCGATGAGGCCATCGAACGCCAGGAGCAAGGGCTGAGGGCGCTGCCGCCGATCATCGGGAGCGATCATGACCCACGCGTCATTCGAGTCGCTCAGGCCAATGCGCGGCGGGCAGGCTTTGGCGACCACATTGCCCTGTCCTGTGCCGAATTCGATCAGATCGAGAGCCGCGCGTCACGCGGCCTGCTAATCACCAATCCACCCTACGGCGAACGCCTGGGACAAAGCCATCAGATGATGCCGCTCTATCTGCGCCTGGCCGAGACTCTGCGGCGCGACTTTTCTGGCTGGCGCGCCGTCATCCTCAACGGTGCCGGGATTGCCCTGGGACTCAAGCCGGAGAAAAGCTGGTCGATGCGCAACGGACCGATCGAGTGCCAGCTCGACTGTTTCGAAATCGGCAGCGACCCGACGCTCTCGGTGCCGCAGGCCACCGATCTGGTCAACCGCCTGAGCAAGAACCGCAAGCAGCTGGGCAAATGGCTGCGCAAGGAGGCGGTCAGCTGTTATCGGATCTATGATGCCGATCTGCCGGAATACGCGCTGGCGATCGATGTCTATGAAACCACCCGCGGCACCTGGCTGCACGTGCAGGAGTACCAGGCGCCCGCCTCGGTCGATTCACGCAAGGCCCAGGCGAGACTGCGCGCGGCCCTTCAGGTCATCCCCGGGGCACTGGACATCAGCCCGGAGCGCATGGTGTTCAAGGTGCGCAAGCGTCAGCGTGGAGAGCGCCAGTACAAGCGCCAGGCCGAATCCGGCCAGTCCCTGATCGTGCAGGAGGGTCGTTGTCGGCTGAAGGTCAACCTGATCGACTACCTGGACACCGGCCTGTTTCTTGATCATCGCCCGGTGCGCCTCTGGCTCACCGACCACGCCCGCGACCAGCGCTTTCTCAACCTGTTCTGCTACACCGGTGCGGCCACCCTGCAAGCGGCCGTGGGCGGGGCGTGTTCGACGACCAGCGTCGATCTGTCCAATACCTACCTCGACTGGCTGACCGAGAACCTGGAGCTCAACGACTGCGCGACCCGTGACCATCGCCTGATCCAGGCCGATGTGCTGGCGTGGTTGGAAGCCTGCGATGAGACCTTCGATCTGATCTTTCTCGACCCGCCCAGCTTCTCCAATTCCAAGCGCATGGATGAAACACTCGATATCCAGCGCGACCATGTCCATCTGATTCGCCAGGCCATGCGCTGCCTGAGCACGAACGGGGTGCTGATCTTTTCGACCAATCTGCGCCGGTTCAAGCTTGATGAATCGCTCGGAGAGACCTTCACCGTCGAAGATCGAACCCGCTGGTCGATTCCGCGCGACTTTCAGCGCAACACGCGAATTCATCAGTGTTTCTTCATCCGCCCACGCTGAGCGGGTTCGAAGGCTACCATTGAGCGCATGATCCGGCCCGCTCCCTCGACCATAGGCTTGACCTCGGCACGTGCACTCATCTGGCTGCTCAGCCTGGTTCCCCTGCGCCTGCTGCACGCCCTGGCCCGACCGCTGGCCTTTGCCTACGGTCTGCGCGACCGGCGCAAGGCGCGGGTGGTTGCAACCAACCTGGCCCTGGCCTTCCCGGAACTCGAGCCAGAGGAACGCCAGACCCTTGCGCGCAGAAACAGCGTCGAGATGCTGCGCCTGGTGTTGGAAAGCGGCGCGGTCTGGCACTGGTCGGCGCAACGGATCCTGGCCCACGTGCCGCAGGTTGAAGGCAAGGCCATTCTGGACCGGGCCATTGGCCAGGGTCGCGGTGTGCTGCTGCTCGGTGGGCACCAGGGCAACTGGGAGATCCTGACCCTTTACACCTCGCTTCAGACCGATCTCGTGGCCCTGTACCGGGCGCCCTCGAGCGCGGCCTTGCAGCAGGCCATCACCCGATCGCGACAGCGCTTCGGCGCCGAGCTGGTGGCCAGCGGCGGACCGGCCATGCGGCAACTGCTACGGCAGCTTCGCGGCGGCCAGGGTGCCGGCATCCTGATCGACCAGCAGCCGAAACAGGGCGACGGTGTTTTCGCATCTTTTTTCGGCCAGCCGGCCTTGACCATGACCCTGCCCCATCGCCTGGCCCAGAAGACGGGCTGCCGAATCGTGTTCGCTGACTGCGCCAGGCTGCCGCGCGGCAGAGGCTGGTCGATTCGATACCGAGAAGCCCCCGAGGCGATCCATGACCCTGACGATGTCGTCGCCTTGACCGCAATGAACCAGATGCTGTGCGAACTGATCCGGGATCATCCCGACCAGTATCTGTGGCGCTACAAGCGCTTTGCCCTGCAGCCCGGGGGCCGACCCGACCCCTACCTGCGGCCCTCGGGATAGGAAGAATTCCTTGGCCCCCCTACTCTGGTTCGCGCGCCTTTTGATTCAATGCCTGGGGCTGCTGCCGCAGGGCAGCCTGAACGCGCTCGCGCGACTGCTAGGCCGCCTGGCCTACCGCCTGCCGTGGCACAAGAATGTCATTATTCGATGCAATCTCGACCTGTGCTTTCCCGAGCTTGATGAGCCGGGCCGGCGCGCGCTCCATCGCCATTATCTCTACGAACAGTTTCGATTGATCTTCGAGGCGCCGGTGCTCTGGCACTGGCCCGCCGAGCGGATCCTGGAACGGATCGAGGTCCATCAGAACGAAGCGCTGGCAGCACGCGATCAGGAATCACCGACCGGCATTCTGTACGTCAGCGGGCACTTCGGGAACTGGGAGCTGTTGAATCTCAAGCTGTCGCTCACCCAGCGCGTCACCACCCTCTATCGGGCACCGGCCAATCCACGTCTGGATCGCTTCATCAATCAGCCCCGGCGCCGATTCGGCGCGCGCATGGTGCCAGGCGACCGCGCCGCCCTCAAACACCTTTTGAAATGCCTTCGCAACGGCGAGGCAGCAGCCATCGCGGCCGATATCCAGCCCAAGCGCGGGGACGGGGTGTTCGTGCCCTTCTTCGGCACCGAGGCCCTGACGATGACGCTGGTCCATAAGCTGGCGCGCAAGACCGGTTGCCGGGTGGTACTGACCGTGGTCAGGCGGAATCCCGACGGCGGGCGCTGGACCCAGACCCTGACCGACGCCACCGACATGCTGGCAACCGATGATCCACATCAGGCCCTGGCGGGGGTCAACCGATGGCTGGAAGATCAGATTCGGGAAGCGCCGGCACAGTACCTTTGGCTCTACAAGCGCTTCAACAAGTGTCCCGAGGGCGCATCGCCACGCTATCCTCGAGTCAGGAAACCGGCTCGATCCAGCTCGACGCCGCCTTGTTCAGGCGATTGACGATGCCGGCCCAGGCCGGATCGCCCAGCTCTGCCCGGGTCAGCAGCACCACCAGCTCTCCGGCCTCGCTCTGCTCGCCCTGACGCAGGGCCGCATACAGGGCCCGCGCGGCCTGATCGGCGGCAGCCGGCAGATCGACCGGCTGCTGATCCGGGCTGGCACGCAATGCATCAAGACGCGTATCGCGAGCCGCCCCATCGCTCAGGATCTCGACGCGCAGCGGTCGCTCGGGACGGTAGTGGACGGCCATCTGGCCGGGGCTGCGTCCTCCGTTCTTTGCCTTTTCCTCGATCCGCCAGTCCGGCGGCAGGACGGCAGCGATCTCATCGACCGGGATCATCCCAGGACGCAGGACGCTGGCGGTCTGCTGCTGCGGGTCCAGTGCCACGATCGTCGACTCGATGCCGACCTGACAGGGCCCGCCGTCGATCACCTCAACATCCCGGCTGGAAAAAGCCGCGGCGACATCGTCAGCGCGGGTCGGCGACAGGCGCGTGAAGCGATTGGCCGAGGGCGCGACCATGGGCACCCCCGCGGCCTCGAGCAGCCTCAGAGCCAGCGGGTGATCGGGCATCCGCAGTGCCACTGTGGACTGACCGCCGGTAATCGCCAAACTGATGCGTTCGGACCGGGGCAGGACCAGGGTCAGCGGCCCCGGCCAGAAGGCCCGACTCAGTGCCTGTGCCGCGTCCGGCCAGTCACTCACGCAGGACCGGGCCTGCTCGACCGAGCCCACGTGGACGATCAGAGGATGATCCATCGGCCGACCCTTCAGCGAAAACACCCGCTCGATCAGCTCGGTCCGATTGATCGGTGCTGCCAGCCCGTAGACGGTCTCGGTCGGCAGCGCCAGCAGACGCCCGACGGCAAACACGGCGCGCGGGTCCGGCAGCGGCGCTCGTTTGTCGAGCCGCTTGCGGAACACCCGCATCACTTTCTCGGCCTGGCTGTCGCCGTTGGCTGCGGCCACCTCGATGCCCCGATCCCAGGCCGCCCCGGCCTCATCGACCTGCCCGCGCGCCAGATAGGCCTCGCCCAGACTCTGCCAGGCCATGGTCTTGCCGGGTTCCTGCTCGCTTGCCCGCTCGAGGTGCACCACGGCCTGGCCGATCTCACCGCGCTTGAGCCACGCCTGGCCCGCGGCCAGTCGGGCCTCGTAGCTGTCGCGACCCTGCTCGATCATGCGTTCGATGGCTTCGGGGTTCATGGGCGGCGGGCAATCGGTGAAAGGGTTGGAAGGCGAAGGGGTAAAAGGGCCAATGGGTCAAGGGGAGAACAGCTTCAGGGAATGAACCTTGGGAAAGTCCGCAGGATAACGCATCAGGTGCTTGTCGATAATTTCCAGCATCCGGTGGTGCCCAGGGCGTCGGGCCGTCCGGGGCGATCGGCCACACGAATCAGGTCCAATTCATTGGCGCTGGGTGCCTACGAATTCCTGCGGTGAGCGTTAAATCGCTCAGACCTCCTCCCCCAACCCTGTCGTTGGAGAGGTGCGGCTGCTATCCGGGTGATACCCGCGCCCCGTCCGGCCCGACGCCCTGAACCCCCCCGATGCAGCAAGCTGCGAGATCGCCCCGCCAACCTCCCATCCCGAATCGATGGCTGAGTCTTGTGCCTAATCAGGAAGACTAAATTTTCCGAGCGAGTCGAGTTACGGACTCTTCCGGTGTGGTCAATGCTTCCAGTAAGCCGGGGTCAGGAGCACCAGGATGGTGAAGATTTCCAGGCGGCCGAGGAGCATGGCGAAGCTCATCAGCCATTTGGTGGCGTCGTGTAGCGGGCCCCAGGTGCTGCCGGCCTCGCCAAGGGCCGGGCCGAGGTTGTTCATGGCCGAGAACACCACCGACACCGCGGTGACCAGGTCCTGCTCGATGCCCGAAACAATCAGCGTCAGGACCACGACACAAAGAATGTAGAGCGACACGTAGCCCCAGACCGCATTGGCGACTTCCTGATTCAGCGTGCGACCGCCGAACTTCAAGGGCACGACCGAGCGCGGATGCACCAGGCGCTGGAGTTCGCGCAGCCCTTGTTTGGTCAGCAGATGGACGCGGATGATCTTGAAGCCGCCGGTGGTTGAGCCAGCGCAACCGCCCAGGCCGCTGATCAGGATCATCAGCAGTGGCAAGGTCCCTGGCCAGAGGTAGACATCGGCGGTGGCAAAGCCGGTCGTGGTGGCATAGGAGACCGCCTGAAAAGCGGCATAGCGCAGCGAGGTCCAGAAGCTGCCGTAGACATCCTGCTGCCAGAGCAGGACCGTGATCAGCAGGGAGACGGCCAGCATCAATCCGGCGAATAATTTGAGCTCCGGGTCGCGCACATAGACCTGGGCGGTGGCGCGCCGAAGGGCCAGATAGTGAAGGGCGAAATTCAGGCTGGCGATGAACACGAAAAACACCACCAGCCAGTCGATCAGGGCGCTATCGAAATGACCAATCGAGGCGTCGTAGGTGGAAAAGCCTGCCGTCGAGATGGTCGAGAAGCTGTGCGCGACCGCATCGAACAAGCTCATCCCGGCGGCCCAGTAAGCGGCCGCGCAGACGGCGGTCAGGGCGATGTAGATCGCCCACAGGGCCTTGGCGGTTTCAGCGATCCGAGGGGTCAGCCGGGATTCCTTGACCGGCCCGGTGGCCTCGGCCTTGTAGACCTGCATGCCGCCAACTCGCAGCATCGGCAGAATCGCAACGGCCAGAACGATAATCCCCAGCCCCCCCATCCACTGGAGCTGCTGCCGATACCAGAGCAGGGAGATCGGCATGTCGTCCAGACCGGAAAATACGGTCGCACCGGTCGTGGTGATGCCTGAAGTCGACTCGAACACGGCGTCGGCCAGACTGGCGTCGAGCACCATCACAAAGGGCACGGATCCGGCCAGGCAGACCGAGCCCCAGCAGGCGACAACCACCAGGAAGCCGTCGCTGATCCGAAGGTCGCTGGTCGCACGACGCACCGGCCAGAAGACCATGAAGCCGACCGCCGAAACGCCCAGGGCGCTGAACAGGAAGGCCAGCGCTGCGCCATCCTGGCCGGTGAGTGCCAGAAAGAACGGCGGCACGAAAGCCAGCGATGTGAACATCAGCAGCACGCCGACGATGCGCTGAACCGGCGCGTAGAGGTAGTAGCGCATCAGACGAAGACAGCATCGACTGAAAACAGGCGCTCGACCCGCTTGATCTGTTTCTGATCGGCCACGAACAGGATCACGTGATCGTCGTTTTCGATGACCACATCATCGTGAGCGATTAGCACTTCATCGCCACGCACGACCCCACCAATGCTCGTGTGTTCAGGCAGGTCGATCTCATCGATGCGCTTGCCGACCACGCGCGACTGGCCGGGGACGCCATGCGCGACGGCTTCGATGGCCTCGGCGGCACCGCGGCGCAGAGAATGCACGCGCACCATGTGGCCCTTGCGGATATGGGTCAGCAGGGCGCCGATCGTGACCTGCTGCGGGCTCACCGCCACATCGATCCGGTCGGACTGCACCAGATCGACGTAGGCCGGGCGATTGATCAGGGTGATGACCTTATCGGCCCCCATGCGTTTGGCCAACATGGAAGAGAGAATATTGGCCTCGTCATCATTGGTCAGCGCACAGTAGACATCGGTTTCGCTGATGCCCTCTTCGTGCAGCAGGTCTTCGTCAGCACAGTCACCGACCAGCACGATTGCCGTATCGAGTTCTTCGGCGATCTGTTCGGCGCGAGCCGGATCGCGTTCAACGATTTTGAGGTGATGGTTGCGCTCCAGGCGCTTGGCCAGGCTGGCACCGATGTTGCCGCCGCCGGACAGCAGGATCCGATTGACCGGTTCGCTTAGCTTGCGCAATTCCGACATGACCGCAGGAATGTTGCGCGTGGCGGCGAGAAAGAAAACGATATCGTCGACCTCGACCCGCGTATCGCCCTTGGGAATGATCGCCTCATCGCCTCGAAAGATGGCCGCAACCCGGGTTTCCACGCCCTCCGGAAGCAGTTCCTTGAGCGCCATCAGCTGCCGCCCAACGATCGGTCCGTCGAGATAAGCTCGCGCCGCCACCAGCTGGGCGCGACCGTCGGCGAAGTCGAGCACCTGCAGTGCGCCGGGGTATTCGATCAGTCGCTGTAGATGATCGGTAACGAGCTTTTCGGGGCTGATCAGGACGTCGATCGGGGCGTGCTCACGGGTGAACAATTCTGGGTGATCCAAATAGTCTGCCGCGCGAACGCGGGCCACCTTGGTCGGGGTACTGAACAGCGAATAGGCCACCTGACAGGCGACCATGTTGGTCTCGTCGGAATTGGTCAGGGCAATCAACAGCTCGGCATCCTCGATGCCGGCCCGGATCAGAGTCTGGGGGTGCGCCGCATGGCCCAGAACCGTCCGGATATCGAGCTTTTCCTGCAGTTCTCGCAGGCGTACCGGGTTGGTGTCGACCACGGTGATGTCGTTTTCCTCGCGCGACAGGCTGTGCGCCATGCCGGTTCCAACCTGCCCTGCGCCGAGAATGATGATCTGCATCCGATTTGCCTTCCTTGCTCCGAAGCCGAAATAATAATAATCAGGCTTGAATCTTTAGACCTGCTTCGGGTCGATGCCGAGCTGGCGCAGCTTGCGATAAAGATGCGTCCGCTCCATCTCCACGACTTCGGCCAGCTTGCCGACGCTGCCCTCGACCGAACGCAGCTTGAAGGTCAGGTATTCGCGCTCGAACTCCTCGCGCGCTTCGCGCAGCGGCAGATGGAACAGGCCCGGCAGCTGACCCTCGCCTCGCGTTGCCGACGGCTCGACCGACTTGGACAGCGCCTCGTCGACCTCGGCCACACTGACCTCGTCCCCGCCGCCAAGAATCAACAGACGCTGGACCACGTTCTTGAGCTCCAGCAGGTTGCCCGGCCAGTGATGCTGGCGCAGTCGATTCTGCGCCGCAACCGAGAAGTGCCGATAGGGCACGCCATCGCGATTGGGAAAATATTCGGCGTAGAAGCGGATCAGATCCGGCACGTCTTCCTGGCGTTCGCGCAGTGGCGGGATGTCCAGCGGTACCACGTTGAGCTGGAAATAGAGCTGTTCATCGAAGCTCGAGGACTGGACCCGATCCTCCAGACCGGTGTGGGTTCCGGCGATCAGGCGCAGGTCCATGCCCTGGGTGTCGCCCGACCCCAGACCACCCCGTTCGATCTCGCCAAGGAGCACGGCCTGGGCCTTGCTGTCCAGCCGAGCGACATCCTCCACAAACAGAACGCCGCCGCGCGCCTCCTCAAGCAGTCCGGTCTGATCGCCGCTGCCGAGCAACAGAGCGCTCCAATCATCGCCGTCGCTGCGTGCCGGCACCACCACAAAGGGCTGGCCGGAGCGACGCGAATGGGCATGAATCCAGCGTGCCGCCATCGACTTGCCGACGCCCGCGTCGCCCTGGATCAGCACCGGCGTGTCGTGGGCGGCAATGCGCTCCAAACGCCGTTTCAGCTGCTGAACCGCCAGCGATCGCCCGATCGGCTCCATGACCGCCGGCGCCTGATGGTTGCGCAATCCGGCATTTTCCCGCTTCAGGCGTCCGGCTTCCATGGCGTTGCTGACGGTGACGATCAATTTGGCCATGGAGACTGGCTTTTCGATAAAGTCGAAGGCACCCAGCCGCGTGGCTTCGACCGCCGCCTCCACCGAGCCGTGGCCGGAAATCATGACGACCGGGCAGTCCAGGATGTCGGACTCGCGCCACTCGCGCAGCAGGCTGATGCCGTCGGTGCCGGGCATCCAGACATCGAGCAGCACGAGATCCGGCGGGCTGTGGCCGCGCAGCTCGCGGGCTTCAGCCGCGTCGCCGGCCTTCAGAATTTCATAGCCCTCGTCGGCCAGGATTTCACCGACAAGTTCTCGGATGTCGGGTTCGTCGTCGACAATCAGAATTCGAGCGTTGGCCATGGTCTTATTGTACCGGTGTCGAGGGATCGACAGGCGTTCGAGCCGCGACCTCCAGAAGCCAGATTCGAAGCTCCGCCCCGACCTCAATGTTGCTCAGCTCGATCGACCCGCCATGCTCATCCACGATGCGCCTGACGATGGCCAGTCCCAGACCGGTTCCGCGCGCTTTGGTGGTCACATAGGGCTCGAAGATTCTGTCGATGACATCAGGCGCAAAGCCAGGGCCGTTGTCAACCACGCGCCACAGCACGCCGGCGACGGAATCGCGCGCCTCGGGTTCCAGGGAAATGGTGATTTCCGGACGGCCCTCCGGGTGCGCCTCCTGTGCATTGCGCACCAGATTCAAAAGAACGCGGCGCAGGCTGGCCTGATCGGCCTGGACCTGCGGCGTGCCCGCCGCCACCTCCAATCTGAAGCTGACCGGTTGATCGCCGCTGGCGTAGAGATCGGACACTTCCTGGACCAGGGCGGCCAGGTCGACCGTCTCGAGCTTGAGTTGTACGGGACGCGCGTAGTCGCCAAAGGCGTCAACCAGACGCTTGAGCGTGTCGACCTGGGCCCGGATCGTGGTTGTGGCACGCTCCAGAAGCGCCTGCTCGGGCTCAGCCAGGACCGGATCGAGCTTGTATTTGAGGCGCTCGGCCGCCAGCTGAATCGGCGTCAGCGGGTTCTTGACCTCGTGCGCCAGGCGCCGGGCCACTTCGGCCCAGGCCGCCTCCCGCTGGGCCTGATCGAGGATCGTCACATCATCGAACACGACCACCTGCCCGCCGATTTCCTGCGGTAGATCGGAGCCGCGGCCGACCAGCACGAGTGGCCGGTCGGGCAATCCGAGCTGAATTTCCTGTCGCCAATCCCCGCCTGGAGCGCCGCTGCGCCCGATCAGAATGTCCAGCAGAGCGGCCAGATCGGGTCGTTCAGCCCGCACCCGCTCGAGCGACTGGCCCTGGCGACCGGTCAGATCAAGAATGCGCTCGGCCGAGGCATTGAGTGCGCTGATGCGGCCCTCACCATCAACAGCCAGCACACCGGCCGACAGCCTACCCAGGACGATTTCAAGGTAGCGCCGCTGCGCCTCCAACGCTTGTCGGCTGGCCGACAGTTCGCGGGTCATCACGTTAAAGGAACCGACCAGAAATCCCAGTTCATCTCGGCTGCCGACGGTCAGCTCATCGGGAAACCGGCCGGCTGCAACTTCGCTGGTCGCCAGCGCCAGATCGCGGATCGGCCTCGACAGCCTGCGAGCCGCGTTGAAGGCAATCAGCATGGCGAGCAACGCTGTCAACATCAGAACCAGGGTCAGGATCAGCACCAGACTCTGCTGCAGTCGCTCGCGCAGGAAAGATACATTCAGATAGCGGTAATAAGCCTGTTCGATACCGTCGGCCAGGGCGCTGAAGTCGTCTGGCAGCGGATAGATGCCCTGCAGCAGGTAGCGAGAAGCGCCGAGACCCCGGCTCTCCAGCTGCACCAGCGCTCGAATCTCAAAGCGCTCGTCACGACGCTCCGCAGCCGCATACTGGCCCGCTTCCAGCGCCTGGCTCAGGGCAAAACTGCTTGGGCGGTCGGCGATCAACTGACTCGGATCAATGTGGACAAAGAGCGTCGAGCGGCCCGAAGCGTCGATCATGCTCAGCTCGACCGGTCCGGCGGCGCTGATCTGTGCCAGTAAACGATCGAAGGTTTCATCGTCATCCGCGGGATCGATTCCCTGCGCCAGCGCGCGCAGCTGGTCGCTGACCTCGCGCGTGCGCAGGTCAATGAAGAGCTGGCCCAGCTCGATCGAGTCCGACAGGGCCGATTCAACCTGCACATCCAGCCACCCTTCGATCGTTTCATTCAGAAATTCAAGCGCGAACAGGTAGAGAATGACCACCGGCGGCAGGGCCAGGCCGATGAACACAGCGACCAGCCTGGCGGTCAATCGAGCGCCGGGTTCGTCACGCCGAAGACGCCGAATCAAACGGATCAGACGACCCACGATCACCACGATCAGCGCGGCCAGAGCCACGGCAGTCAGCACGAAAACCCACAGCGCCATCCGCCCCAGCTGGGTCGACTCCTGCTCCACGCTCGAGACCAGATAGAGTGCGCTCAGCAACACGGCAAGCACTGCCAGCAGGGGCAGGGCCCGCAGAATCCGACGCCAGCCGGACCGCCGCGTCATCCCCCTTCCTCGCTCGGAAAAACCCAGGTATGCCAGGGGCCTTCCGCGCGCCAGCGAGCGTCGAACCAGACGGGCAAGCGCATGGGCGACGGCAGGCGGGACCGGTCGAGCTTCGCCCGCAGCTGGACCTGCCAGCGGCGCTCGGCGACGTCGCTCCGACTTAAGCCAGTACTGAACTGGCGGCGACGCGACAGCGCGCGAGTCAGGATTGCGAGACGCGGGTACAGTGTCCGCTCATCGGCCCGGACGTCCCAGACCTCGTAGTCGCGCAACAGGGGCAGATAGCGAATCTCGAAGCGATGATGGTGGCTACGATCCTCGCTCGCCACCAGACCATGATGGCGACTGATTCTCACCGACACTTCCAGAGGTATGACGACCCCGTGATGCAGCGCATTGACCACCTCATCGTCGGGTCGCCAGTGCAGGGCCGTGTTGAACTGCAGCTCCTCCCCGATCCAGACCGGGCGAGGGTCCAGCAGGTCAAAGGCAACGGTCTGAGCCGGCTCGGGCTCAGGCTGGCAAGCGACGCACAGAGCAGTGATAAAAACCATCGAGATCATCATCGCCGGGCAGAATTTGACGCCCTGGACTCTGTGGTCTTCCTGGAAACTCGGGGTGGTCGATGGCTTCACAGTCATTTCTGGATTCGATAAATGCCTTGGCCTGACGCCGATTTTCGACCGTCAGAAGGGAGCAGGTCGAGTAAACAAGGATACCGTCGGGCGCCAGCAACGGCCACAGGGTTTCGAGCAGGCGCCGTTGGGATTCGACGAGGCGCTCGATATCCGTCGCCTTGCGCAACCAGCGGATGTCCGGATGGCGTCGGATCACGCCGGTGGCCGAACAGGGGGCGTCGATAAGGATACGATCGAAGGGCTTGCCGTCCCACCAGCGATCAGGCTCGGTGGCATCGGCCTCAATCAATCTCGCCTCGAGATTCAGGCGCTCCAGCGTGTTTCGAACCGTTGCCAGGCGCTCACCGTCCACATCGATGGCCTGCAGTTCAGCATCCACCCGCTCCAGTATATGAGCCGCCTTCCCGCCTGGTGCGCTGCAGGCGTCGAGGATGCGCTGACCATCGTGGAGATCAAGATGATCCGCGGTCAGCTGGGCCGCGCCGTCCTGAACCGATAAACCGCCCTCCCGGAAGCCGGGCAACGCGCTCACTCTTGCTCGCTGCGGCAATCTGATCGCATCCGCCAGGGCAATCTCGGGCAGCGCCGGATTGAATCCAGCCTCGGCCAGGGCGTCGAACGCCGCTTCGCGCGTCCAATAGCGGCGATTCACCCGGAGCCAGAGCGGTGGGGGCTGGTTGTTGCAGGAAAGGATATCGGTCGCCTGGTCCGGCCAATCGTTAGAGAAGGCCCGGATCAGCCACTTTGGATGACCGCTTCGAATGACATCGGAGTCTCCGAGCGTCCTTTCCAGCTCGCGGGATTCGCGCTGGTAGCGGCGCAGTAGGGCGTTGACCAGGCCGGCCAGGCGGGAGAGTCCAACTGCCCGAGCCGTTTCAACGGCTGAGTGCACAATCGCATGGGCCGGCTCGCGGGCTTCCCTGAGCTCGGCCAGTCCGACTGCGACGATGAACAGCACCAGGCGATCGCGTCGTGCGGGCGGTCGTTCAAGCAGCTGGGCAGTCAGCCCCTGAACCGCCGGCCAATCGCGCAGGACCGTGTAGGCCAGACGTCGTGCCAGGGCGCGATCAGGCCCATTGCTGACGCTCTCCAAAGCCCGGGCCAGGGCCCGATCAAGCGACTGCCCGTGGTCCAGGACCTGCTGGATGCCCTGCGCTGCCGCAGCTCGGCCCCCGAGCGGCCGGACCCCGAAAGCGTCTTCGTTCATGCCCAATCAGGGTGGCCGTTGAGCCAGTCTCGCGCCGCGACGCGCTTGCGACCGGGCGCCTGAACTTCGCGCAGACCCAGCGCTCCCTGGCCACAGGCCACGACCAGCGCCTCACCATCGCCCTGCCCGGGCAGCAGGGTTCCGGGCTTGCCGCGCAGGTTTTGCAATGCTTGAGCTTCGAACACGCGCAATTCAATGCCTTTGACGCTCGCAAAGGCCACCGGCCAGGGATTGTAGGCCCTGACCTGCCGAGCCAGCGCTTCGGCCGAGCGCGCCCAGTCCAGACGCGCATCCTCGCGCTGGATCAAGGGCGCATGGGTGGCCTGCGTTTCGTCCTGCGGCTGTGGCGCCTGTAGCCGATCCGAGGCCAGCGCATCGAGAGCCTCTTTCAGAAGATCCGCGGCCATGAGAGCGAGGCGATCGTGAAGCTCACCCGCCGTTTCCTCCGGCGCGATGGCGGTGGGTGCAGTCGACAGAATCGGGCCCGTATCGAGCCCGACGTCCATTTGCATCAGGGTCATACCGGAAAGGGCATCACCGGCCAGAATGGCCTGATTGATCGGACTGGCGCCCCGCCAGCGCGGCAGTAGCGACGCGTGCAGGTTCCAGCAGCCGTGCACGGGCAGCTCAAGTACGGCGCGCGGAAGGAGCAGACCGTAGGCGGCGGTCACGATCAAATCGGGGCGCAGTTCCACCAGCGGCGCCCTGGCCGCCTCGTCCTTGAGCGAAAGCGGCTGGAGAACTTCGATGCCCGCATCCAGGGCGCAGGCCTTGACCGGCCCGACGCGCAGACGACGCCCGCGACCAGCGGGACGGTCGGGCTGGCAAAGCACCGCGGTGGGCGGGTGATCCGAATCGATCAAGGCTTGCAGCGCCGGCACGGCAAATTGTGGCGTGCCAGCAAACACCGTCCGCAGGGCGCTCACGCGCCGATGTTGGCCGGTTGGGTCTGCTCCTGGCGCTGCTGTTTCTTCAGGCGCTTCTCGACCATGCGCCGCTTGAGCGGCGAGAGATAATCGACGAAGACCTTGCCGTCGAGATGATCGATTTCGTGCTGAATGCACACGGCAAGAAGACCGTCCGCCTCCAGCTCGAAGGGTTGACCGTCCGCGTCCAGCGCGCGTACCTTGACTCGTTCGGCACGTTTGACTTCAGCGTAAACGCCCGGGACCGACAGGCATCCTTCTTCGCAATGCTGGCTACCCTCGCGCTCGAGGATTTCAGGATTGATGAAGACCCTGGCCTCGCTTCGATCCTCGCTCAAGTCCATGACCACGACCCGGACGCCTTTGTTGACCTGCGTCGCGGCCAGCCCGATACCACGCGATTCATACATGGTTTCGAGCATGTCGGCGGCCAGAATCTGCTCGGTTTTGGTGACTTCATCGACCGGTTTTGCCACCCGGCGCAACCGGGGATCGGGAAATTCGAGAATAGTAAGTCTTGACATAAGATGAAAAAAATCGCTTAAACGTGCGTTTTACAATGATAATGTTTATGATAGCCTTCGAAAAACCAAGCCTGATCGGCACCGTTGGAGGGATCGCTCCGTGAAACGACTATTGACCGCCATGGCAATTCTCAGCCTTGTATGGGGGAGTGTACAGGCTCAGGATGTCGAGCTGCGAGAAGACCACCCACGCGAATACGTGGTTCAGGAAGGGGATACGCTGTGGGACATTGCCAGCCGCTTTCTGGCCAGGCCATGGCAGTGGCCGGCCATCTGGCAGGCCAACGAGCAGATTCCCAATCCGCATCTGATCTTTCCGGGTGATGTCATTTCGCTGGAATTCATCGGCGGCGAAGCACGCTTGATGGCCTCACGCGATGACTCCATACGTCGCCTCGGCCCGAGGATTCGACGTGACGACACCGGCGGGCCAATCTCGACCATTCCGTACGATGCCATCGAACCCTTTCTGCAGCACCCCAGAGTGGTGAGTCCAGAAGAGCTCGACGCCCTGCCCTACGTCATTGCGAACTATGACCAGCGGACCCTCGCCGGGCCGGGGGATCGGACCTATGTGCGAGGACTTGAGGACGCCAGAGTCGGTCAGGAAGTGACCATCGCCCATCTGACCTATCAGTTCGAGGATCGCAGCCAATCCGACGATCATCAGATGCTTCGCAGCAATCGAATGAGCTCCGGTCACAGCAAGGTTCCTAATTACGAGCGACCCTCCAGCAACCTGTGGCGCAACACCTTCGGCCAATTCGAGCGCTTCAACTTCCCGGTCATTGGCTACGAACTATGGGAAGCAGCGCGCGGACGCGTGATTCAGGCCGGTGACCCGGCGATCGTCGAAATCACCTCCGGGCGCCGCGAAGTCATGGAAGGCAACCTGATTCTGCCGGTGGACTATCACGTCTTCGACGCCACCTTTCAGCCGCGCGCGATGGACGAAGTTCCGGATCACGGCCGCGTCCTGACGGTCAGCGAAGCTGGCTATGGCATCGGTCATTACCAGATCGTGGCCATTTCTCTCGGCACAAGCGACGGCGTTCAGGCCGGCCACACGTTCTCGGTCTTCAATCCCGGCGAGCGCATTCGCGATGAGCAGAAATACCCCTTGATGAGTCGTGCGGCCTTTCGCGATTCGGACAAACGCTACGTCAACCTGCCCGACGAATACGCTGGCCAGGTGATGGTCTTCAGAGCCTTTGAGCGAGTCAGCTATGCCATCGTGCTCGACGGCGCGAGAGAAATCGTTTCCGACGACCGTCTTGCCCATCCGGACCGCAGGCTCTAGTGCACGCCGCTGAAGATTCTGCCTGGTGCCCAGGGCACGCTCGGCCGCATCAGCTTCCAGCGCATCGCCCCGAGACGACGGGGGAAATGCTCCTGCACGGGTGGCCCGATCGAGCCACCCGCGCTGGCTGAATCGCGGCGCGAGGCGTGCCGCGAGCGGATAACACGCAAGCCTGGCTGGCGCTGATACTGGCGCCGGGCCTGGGTCCCCAGCGGGTCGCCGGCCTGTCTGATCAACTCGCGTCCCTGGCCGATTGGACCCAGCTATCGAACGACCAGCTTCGCCGTTGCGGTCTGACACGACCGCAGATTGATGCGCTCCACCGACCCGATCGCGACGCGCTCGAACGCGCCCTGAACTGGTTGGATGCACCCGATCATTTTCTCATCACCCTTGACGACGAACTCTACCCGCCGTTGCTCAAACAGATTCCGGATCCACCCCTGGCCCTGTTCCTTGCCGGGCGCCCGGAGCTCCTGGTCTACCCTCAGCTCGCAATCGTCGGCAGCCGCAACGCAACCGCCGGGGGCCTCGAACACGCTCGAGACTTCGCCGGCACGATCACCCGCGCCGGATTCGGCATCACCAGCGGCCTGGCCGCTGGTGTTGATTCATCGGCGCATCAGGGTTGTCTGGATGCTGGCGGGCTGACCATCGCAGTGACCGGCACCGGACCAGATGAGATCTATCCCGCCCGCAACAAGGCACTGGCTCATAAGATCATCGAGCAGGGTGCCATGGTCACGCCTTTTCCACCGGGCACGCCACCGCTGCCAGGAAATTTTCCAGCTCGAAACCGTATTATCAGCGGCATGAGCCTGGGCACGCTGGTGGTGGAAGCCGGCTTGCGCAGCGGCTCTCTGATCACGGCTCGGCTGGCAACCGAGCAGGGGCGCGAGGTGTTCGCCATTCCTGGATCAGTGCATAATCCACAGGCTCGGGGCTGTCATCGCCTCATTCGCGACGGCGCGCGACTGGTGGAAACCGCGGATGAGGTGATCGACGAGCTGGCGCCACTGGCCGGTGATCTGGCCCGCAGCCTGCAACATCTGCTGGGTGACGACCAACGGACAGCGCTTGACAATACGCCGGCCGACACCCATCTGTTGAATGACCAAGACTACCGCAAGCTGCTTGATGCGGTCGGTTTCGACCCCACCCCGGTCGATACAATTATTCAGCGCTCAGAGTTGACGGCTGCCACGGTATCCTCCATGCTGCTGATGATGGAGCTTGAAGGGCACGTTGCGGCGCATCCCGGAGCGCGCTACAGCCGCACGGCAAAACGCCCGCTTGAGAAGGACGAGGAGTGAATGAAAGAGAACGTGCTTGATCTGTTGATGTATCTGTTTGAGAACTATATCTACGAGGAGCCGGAAAGCACGCCGGACCGCGAATCACTGACCGGCAGCCTTGAAGAAGCTGGTTTCACCAACGCAGAGATTGATCGCGCCTTCGCCTGGCTCGATGGGCTCGCCGAGCAGCGCAAGCTGCCCGACCTGGGGCAGCACAGTGATAACCCGGTGCGTGTCTTCAGCGTCGAAGAAAGTCGGCGACTGGACGTCGATGCGCGCGGGTTTATCCTTTACCTTGAGAACGCTGGCGTCCTCGACTCGATCCGCCGCGAACAGGTTCTGGACCGTCTCGCGGCGCTAGATAATGTGGAGATCGACATTGAGGATGTGAAATGGGTGGTGCTGATGGTGCTGTTCAATCAGCCTGGGCAGGAAGCAAACTACGCCTGGATGGAAGATTTGATGTTTGACGACGAGGGCGAAGTCAGACACTGAAGGGCGAACCGGCCCCTGTTTCTGGGCGCTTGCCCGATGTAGCCACATTTCGAATCAGTGCGAGGGAATCGCCGGAATCATACAACCATGGCCAAGAATTTACTCATTGTCGAGTCGCCGGCCAAAGCGACCACGATCAACAAATACCTTGGCAAGGACTTTGAAGTCCTCGCGTCCTATGGTCATGTTCGCGACCTAATTCCAAAGGAAGGTGCCGTCGACACCGAGCATGATTTCGCCATGCATTACGACATCATCGATCGGAACAAGAAACACGTCGACAAGATCGTCGCCGCCGCCAGGAAATCCGACGCCATCTTTCTGGCGACCGATCTCGACCGAGAAGGTGAGGCCATCTCCTGGCATATTGCCGAAATCCTGAAAGAGAAGGGAATCAAGGAGAAAGTACCGGTTCAGCGCGTGGTCTTTTCCGAGATCACCAAAAGCGCAATCGACAAGGCAATGAACGAGCCGCGCAATCTCGCTGGCTCCTTGGTGGACGCGCAGCAAGCACGTCGAGCTCTGGATTATCTGGTTGGCTTCAATCTTTCGCCCCTGTTGTGGAAGAAAGTTCGTCGCGGCCTCTCGGCCGGCCGGGTGCAGTCCCCTGCCCTGTGCATGATCGTGGTGCGCGAACAGGAGATCGAAGCCTTTGAACCGCGCGAATACTGGACCATCGAGGCCGATCTCGGTGCATCTGAAAAACTGCAGTTTGCGGCCAATCTGGTCAAACTGGACGGCAAGAAAGTCCAGCAATTTGATATTGTTAACGAAGTCGACGCCAGCAAGATTCGGAAGGCGATCGAGGATGAAGCCAACGGACAATTCGAGGTCGCACGGATCACCAAGCGGCAGCGTCGCCGGCGCGCGCAGCCACCATTCATCACCTCGACCCTGCAGCAGGAAGCCGCCCGTCGGCTCAGCTTCACGACCCAGCGCACGATGCGAGTCGCTCAGCAACTCTATGAGGGCATCGACATCGGCGGAGGCAGCCAGGGCCTGATCACCTACATGCGAACCGACTCCGTGGCCCTATCTGGCGAGGCACTGAACGATATCCGCGCTGTCATCAGCAGCGAATACGGCGCCAAGGTCCTGCCGGAGAAACCGAATTTTTATCAGTCGAAATCAAAGAATGCGCAGGAAGCGCATGAAGCGATTCGTCCAACTTCGGCCAAGCTGGTGCCGATCAAGCTCAAGAATCACCTGTCTGAGGATCAATACCGACTCTACAAGTTGATCTGGAATCGGGCGGTGGCAAGCCAGATGATTCCGGCCCTCTACGACACGGTCAGCGCGGAATTCGATGTTGGCAATGCCACCTTGCGTTCCTCGGGCTCGACCCTGATCGAGCCCGGCTTCCTGAAGGTCTATCAGGACGCCCAGACTGAAAAAGACAATCGCCTTCCCGAGCTCAACGAAGGCGACCGGATCCCTTTGCAGAAGGTGCGCGGTGAGCAGCACTTTACCGAACCGCCGCCGCGTTATTCCGAGGCCAGCCTGGTCAAGGCGCTCGAGGAGCACGGCATCGGGCGACCGTCGACCTACGCCTCGATCATTCAGACCCTGAAAGATCGCGAATACGTCGATCTTGAAAATCGGCGCTTCACGCCGACGGCCACCGGCCGGGTCGTGGCTTCCTTCCTACTCAAGCATTTCGAGCAGTACGTCGATTACGACTTCACCGCGCGGCTTGAAGACGAGCTGGACGCCATTTCCCGCGGCGAACAGGATTGGGTCCCCCTGCTGCGCGAGTTCTGGCAGCCGTTCATCGACCGGGTCAACGACAAGGAAGAGACCGTTTCCCGCCAGGAGGCACAGCAGGCGCGGGAGCTGGGCACCGATCCGAAATCGGGCAAACCGGTCATCGTGCGCCTCGGTCGCTATGGTCCTTTTGCCCAGATCGGACAGGCCGAAGACGAGGAAAAACCAGCCTTTGCCGGCCTTCGGCCTGGTCAGAAGATGGAGACGATCACGCTCGAAGAGGCGCTGAAGCTGTTCAATCTGCCGCGTGATCTGGGTGAAACGCCCGAGGGCGAGCCGGTTCAGGCCAACATCGGTCGCTTTGGCCCGTATGTTCGCTACGGCGAACGTAACTTTGTTTCGCTGAAGGAGGTCGACCCGCACGACGTGACCCTTGACCAGGCGCTCGAGTTGGTGGCCCAGCACAAGCAAATGCTCAAGGACCGAATCATTAAGACCTTTGAAGCAGAGGGAATCGAGGTCCTGAAAGGGCGTTACGGACCCTTCGTCACGGACGGTAAACGCAACGCCAGCGTGCCAAAAGATGTCGAGCCCGAGTCCCTCGATCTCGAGCAATGCAAGAAAATGCTCGACGAGGCACCCCCCAAGGGCCGGCGCGGAAAGTTCGGAAAGAAGAAGGGCAGCAAGAAAGTCGGGAAGAAGCAAAGCTCCAAAAAGAAATCATCCAAGAAAAAATCATCCAAGAAGAAAACTCGCAAGAAAAAATCCGCAAAGAAAAAGACCTCGAAGAAGAAATCGAGCAAGAAGGCCGGCCCGAAGAAATCCAGCAAAAAGTAAAGCCCGCGCATCTTCAGAGTTAACTGTCTCGATGGATATCTGCCTGAACCCGATGCTGAGACCAGGAGCGCTTCGACCTTGAGTGACACCAAACTCCAGCCGGTAAAGGACTACCTGACCGGACTTCAGGATCGCTTGTGCACAGCCTTTGAAAGCTGCGACGGCGAAGCACGTTTTCGAGAGGACGCTTGGCAGCGGCCGGAGGGCGGGGGCGGCCGGACCCGAGTTCTCGAAAACGGCGGCGTGTTCGAAAAAGGCGGAGTCAATTTCTCGCATGTTCACGGCGAGTCCCTGCCGCCAGCCGCCAGTGCGAGACGTCCCGAGTTGGCCGGTCGAAGCTTTCAGGCCTTGGGCGTTTCAGTGGTTATGCATCCGATCAATCCCTATTGCCCGACCAGCCACGCCAACGTTCGCTTCTTCGTTGCTCAGAAACCGGGCGAGCCTGACGTCTGGTGGTTTGGTGGTGGTTTTGACCTGACCCCCGTCTACCCCTTCGACGAGGATTGTCGCGAGTGGCACCAGCGTGCGGCCCACCTTTGCGCGCCCTTTGGTAAAACGGTCTACGACAAGCACAAGCGCTGGTGCGATGACTATTTCCACCTCAAGCACCGTGGCGAAACGCGAGGCATTGGCGGTCTGTTCTTCGATGATCTCAATGACTGGAGTTTTGAGAGCTGTTTCGCCTACCTCCAGGCCGTTGGCGATGGCTATCTGGCCGCCTATCCACCGATCGTCGATCGCCGGAAAGACGCGCCGTTCGGCCAGCGCGAAATCGATTTCCAACGCTACCGACGCGGACGTTACGTCGAATTCAACCTGGTCTACGACCGCGGCACTCTGTTTGGCCTGCAGTCGGGAGGGCGGAGCGAATCGATCCTCATGTCCCTGCCCGCGGTGGCTCATTGGCGCTATGACTGGCAACCGGAAGAGGGTAGCCCCGAAGCCGAACTTTCCGACTACCTCAAACCGCGCAACTGGATCGACTGACGGACACCAGGGCTCAGTCGGAGGCGTAAGCGAGAACGATGGTCTGAACCAGCGCCCGCAGACGCCGGAAATAGCGGCCGCCCGGGGATGGCGGCGTTGGGTCCGAAGTCATCACGATGGTCAGCTCCGAGGCCGGCAGGACAAAAAGCCCCTGCCCCCCATAGCCTCGACCATAATAAGCGCGCTGATCGGCGATCTCGGTGATGAACCAGCCGTAGCCATAATCGTCGCCCGACCAGGGCGACGTGCCGTAGGCGGTCCAGGAGGCTCCGATCCAGGACTTCGACAGGCGACGCTGGCCCTCGAGCACGCCGTCCAGGCGATAGAGCTCACCGATTTTCGCTAAATCACGCGGACTGATATGCATGTCGTTGCCGCCAAAACCGATGCCTTGTGGGTCCTCCGGCCAGAAGCCCAATGAGATCCCGAGCTCGTCCAGCCAGCGGCGAGCGAGGGCTCGACTGGGCTGATCGCTGGCCTCCATCAGTGCCGCTGACAGCAGGTGGCTGGGCCCGGTCGAATAGATCATGCGCCCGCCGGGGCGATCGACCATGGGCCGAGTCAGCGCGTGGTGGACCCAATTATCGCTCTGGACCCAGCGACCATAGTTGCGCCCGGAAGTGCTCTGCAAGCCCGTGCGCAGCGAGAGCGCATGTCCCACCGTTATCCGCTCACTGCCCGACGTCGCATCATCGGGAAACCGATCCGAAAGAAGTTCTACCAGGGCCTGTTCAGTGCCGGAAATCACTCCGCGGTCGATCGCAAGGCCAGTCAGTAACGCCATAACCGTTTTTGAAACGGACTTGATGTTCGCGGGACGATCCAGACCTTGACCGCCCTGGACGTGCTCCAGCACGGTCTGTCCACCTCTCAGCACAAGGATGCTGTGGAGTCGCTCCATGGACCGAGCCTGGTCGATCACCGGATTCACATCAGCTTGAAGGGGTGCTGATGGAGCGGCCGATAGGATCAGGACAACGCCCAGAGAGACAGTCAGGGAGACAATCAATTTGCGACATGCCATGGCAAAAGCTTAGCGAGTGTTCGTGAAGGCAGAATTCGGGTTGTTGCCGGCGCCCGATCCGCCTAGTCTGTCCCTATGAACTCAGGCGGGCCCCAAAACCAGCTCAAGGAACAGCTCAACTATCAGCGCATCGAACGCGTCCTGGCGTGGATCGACGAACACTGGCGAGAGCAGCCCTCGGTCGATAAACTGGCTGCGGTTGCGGGGCTGTCGCCGTCGCATTTCCATCGCCTGTTCAAACGCTTTGCGGGCATCACTCCGAAACGACTGATCGAATTCCTGACCGCCAGGGAGGCCCGTCAGCGTCTGATGCGTTCGGCCAGCGTGTTGGATGCCGCCCTGAGCAGCGGATTGTCCGGACCAGGACGCCTGCATGATCTGATGGTCACGGTCGAAGGCGCCACGCCGGGGCAGATTCAGCGTGCCGGGCACGGCATGCGAATCGAATTCGGAGTGGCCGCCAGCCCCTTCGGTGCATGCCTGATCGGCCAGACCGACCGCGGCGTTTGTTCTCTGGACTTCCTGCGCGAGGACTCGGAGGCCGCGGCAGCCGCCAGGCTAACCGAACGATGGCCAAAAGCCGAGCTGCGACCCAACGCCCGCCGGGCCGCCGACACGATGTCACGCATCCTGAACGGACTGAAATCGCCAAGCGGCCGCCCGAGCCTGGAGGTTCAGGGAAGCAATTTCCAACTGCGCGTCTGGGACGCGCTGCTACGCCTTCCTCCAGGACAGCTCATCAGCTATGGTGAACTGGCTCGAGCCCTGGCCATGCCCGGCGCGTCGCGCGCTGTCGGTCGCGCCGTTGGAGCCAATCCAGTGCCCCTGCTCATCCCCTGTCATCGGGTGCTCCGCCAAAATGGCGATTTTGGCCAATATTCCGGAGGCGCCTTGCGCAAACGCGCGATTGTGCTGTGGGAGCAATCTCAAGACAACGGCGGTCGAGCTGAAGCAGAACAAGGCGCTCAATGTCTCTGAGAGAGCGGTTCTCACTCGGCCAGTTCAATCCGGTTTCGCCCATTGCGCTTAGCGCGATACAGGGCATCGTCGGCGGCCCCAATCAACTCGCGCGGCGTCGTTCCGGCGTCGGGTTGAACAGCCGCGCCACCGGCTGAAATGGTCATGTCCGGCACGGACGACTGTCTGCTATCGTCGCTTGCCAGCTCGGCAATTGCCCGGCGCATTGCTTCGGCCATTGACTCGACCGCCTCCAGGTCAGCGCCCTGGAGCAAAACCACGAACTCCTCTCCCCCGTAGCGCGCCACCAGATCGCCCGAGCGATGCACCGATCTGGTGAGCACCTGGGCGACCCGACGAAGGGAGTCGTCACCGACCTGGTGCCCGTGCGAATCGTTAAGTTCTTTGAAGCGATCGATATCAATCATGATCAACCCAAGCGGATGGCGCTCGGTCAAGGCCAGTTTCCAGGCGCGATTCAGGCGCTCCTCGAAATATCGACGGTTGGCGACGCCGGTCAGACCATCCACGCGTGAGGCCCGCTCGACTTTTTCCAGCGCCTGTTCAAGCTGGAGCGTTCGCTCCTTGACCTGATCAGCCAGACGTTGTTCGCGCCGGCCCGATCTCGCCAGCCACAGCCTGATCGAGGCGAGCACTGCCAACCCGACGAGGAGTCCGCAGAGCGCAAGGAACCAGAGCTGCTCGTAGAACCGTGCGCGCTGCACGATCTTGAGCTGCGCAGGCTCCGGGCTCCAGACGCCGTCGTTGTTACGAGCCAGGACTTGAAAAATGTATTGACCGCTCGGCAGCCCCGTGTAGTAGGCCGTTCGTCGCCTTTCCACGTTCTGCCAATCCCGATCGTAGCCCTGCAGACGATATCGGAAATGGACTTGCTCGGGCGAGACCAGGCTCAAGCCCGTGTAGTCGATCTCGATGTTGACCACATCGGGTGCCAGCTCAATGCCCTGATTTGACGGGACGGGGACGCCATCGGCCCGCACACGCTCGACTCGGACCGGCGGTGGACGGTCGTTGAATGCCAGCTTCTCAGGATCGACCCGGACCACGCCACCGGCCGAAGCAAACCAGAGCTGACCGTCGGGGCTGGCCCATGATGTGGGCTGAAAACCACCAACAAACTGAACGGATCGAAGCCCGTCGGCCTCTGAGAAGACCATCGGCTCGACGCGATCGCGTCTGCCCCGAGCGACCTCGATCAGCGCCTGCCTCGAGACTCTCAGCAAACCGGCACTGGTGGCCAGCCAGAGGTTGTTCTGGTCATCCTCGAGGATGGAATTGATCGACCTGAAGGGGATGCCCTGATCGACCCCGAAAGCGACCACCGGCTGACCGTCCTGCAGCAGGGCCAGACCCCCGTCACGGAAGCCCACCCACATGTGACCGGCCTCGTCCTGGTGGAAGGCGTGTACGATCGATCCCGGCAGCTCATCATTAAGCTCAGGCACGCTTATTTTGCCGTCGTTCAAGTGGGCGATACCCTGCCCGTTGGTGCCAATCCAGAACCGCCCGGACGGCGCGTGAAATAACTGGCGAACCGTCGACCCCAATAGCCCCTGTTCAGCGCCATAATTGACGAAGCGCTCCCCCTGAAGACGGCTGATGCCCACGGCGGTTGCGGCCCAGAGTTGCGTCTCATGATCAAGCTCCAGCGCAAAGACGTGTCCGCTGGGCAGGCCCTGCGCGTCGTTGAACGACTCGACCGCGCCATCGCGAATCCGGTTGATCCCCGCGCCAAAACTGGCGGCCCAAAGATCACCGCCCGGCGCAAGTTTCAAGGCCGAAATATTATCGCTGGCCAACCCATTTTCGGCCCGCGTAAGCTGGCTCAATGACGATCCGGACAAGCGGAACAATCCAGCGCCCTCGGTCCCCACCCAGACGTCCGAACTAACAGGGTCGCCGGTCACGACAAAAGTGGTGTCAGCCAGTCCTTCCGGTCGACCAAAAACCGTTACCTTGCCATCCCTCAGGCGCTGAAGACCCTCTCTGGTTGCCAGCCAGAGGCTGCCCTCGGCGTCTTCGACCATGTCCGAGATCACAGTGCCTTCAAGCCCGCCAAAATTCAGATGCGCGACCTCACCATCACGATAGCGAATCAAACCATTGCCGTAAGCGCCCAGCCAGAGATTGTTATTGCCGTCTTCGATAATCGACTGGATAACCAATCCGGCCATTCCCTCCGGTAAATCGATTTCCTCGAATCGACCCGACACGAATTGCTGAAATCCGCCCTCATAGCTGCCGATCAGCAGTCGCCCACGGCGATCCTGATAGATGGAGTGAACCTGATTGGAGGACAGGCCATCGGCCTCACGGTAATGCGTGAATGCCTGCCCATCGAAGCGGGATAATCCGCCGCCGAAGGTTGCTACCCAGAGCGTTCCAGCGCGATCCTGGTGAAGAGCAAAGGTGCGGTTGATCGACAGCCCATTGGCCGCGGTCCAGACCTCGATCCGACCGTTGCGGTCGCGACGGGCCAGACCGCCGGCTGTGGCCGCCCAGAGTGCACCCGCCTGATCGACGAGAAGGTCATAGACCACGTTATTCGGGAGCCCGTCGTCAACGGTAATCGCATCAAGCGCGAACCGCTCTGGGTCAAAGCGGTAGATCCCGCCACCGTAGCTGGCAAGCCACATCTGACCATCGTGATCGAAAACGATGTCGCGAATGTCTTGGCTGGCGAGCCCTGGCGTATTGGATGCGTCAAAAATCTCGAAGCGCACGCCGTCAAAGCGGGCCAGTCCGTTCTGAGTTCCCATCCAGAGATAGCCGTCAGCATCCTGCGTGACGCTCCAGACCGCGCCGGCAGGCAGGCCATCGGCCCGAGTGTAGTGGTCATGAATGTACTGGGTGGGAAGGCGATTTGGATTGAGCGCCACGACCGAGGCGCTTGAGAGCAGGAAGATCATCCCAAGCCCCAGGCATTTGGCCCAGGATGCGCGAGAAGCGCGCCGGAGTGCTGCGCTAACGGCGGCGACGCAAAAAATCACTTCGACCCCAGTACAGAATGAGTATTAGCCCGAACAGCATGCCACCCAAGTGAGCGAAATGTGCGACACCGGCCATTGTTCCTGTCATGCCGAAGACAAGTGTCAGTGCTCCATAACCGATAACGAACCACTTGGCCTTCATCGGGATCGGTGGAAAAATCAACAGGATGCGTTCATTCGGGTACATCATGCCAAACGCCAGCAACAAGCCGAACATGGCGCCGGAAGCCCCGATCGTGGGTCTCGGCGCGCCCATCATCGCGGTCACGACCAGTTGCACGAGGCCGGCACCGACCATGCAGACAAAGTAATAGATAAGGAAGCGCTTCGGGCCCCAGGCGCGCTCGATCAATGGTCCAAACATGTAGAGCGCAAACATGTTGAGAAACAGATGCATCAGACCGCCATGGAGAAATCCATAGGTGATCAACTGCCAGGGGGCGAACCCCGCTCCCAGGGGCCACAGGGCAAGCGGCGCTGCGTTGATCAGACCGCTGGTCTGAATGAAGTACGCGAGCACGGTAACGATTAGTATGACGAGCGCACTGGACGGCGTTTTTCTCCGCGGCAGGGTGTTCAAGGCGCGGCCTGCAGTCGTGCTTCCAGGCCGGCTCGCGCATTCAAGGGCCGAGTGTCTTCGGCAGCACGGAGCTCGGCGATGTCGGCCGCCGTCAATTGACTGACCCGACCGGCCCAGGTCCGGGTCACGTAGGCCAGGATGGATGCGATGTCCTCATCGGGGAGATGGGTCATGGGCGGCATATACCCCCTGTAGGTGCGCCCGGCCACTTCGATCTCGCCTCGCAGGCCGTAGAGAATGATCATGGCCAGCCCTCGATCGGGAAAAGCAAGCCATTCGGACTCGGCCAGTGGCGGGAAAGCTGGGGCCTTGCCCTCACCGGCATTACCGTGACACGATGCGCACCATCGAAGAAACTCGCCCTGCCCCGGCGCTAGATCGGATGCCGACTGGGGCTCGGAGCCACAGCCGAACACGGCGCCGGAAACAAAAAGCACGGCGCAGAAGCGACTCCATCTGGACACACGATGACGTTTACAATTGTCGCTCTGCACCTTAAATGTCCTTACCGACCTGCATATGACCCTCGAACGTGTAACAGTGTATGCCGCTTCCAGTCAGGCAGTCGCTTTCAAATACAAGGATGCGGCAGCTCGCCTGGGTTCGACTCTGGCCCAACTTAAGATCGCCATCTATTATGGCGGCGGAAGCCGCGGGCTGATGGGCGCGATGGCCGATGCTGCAATGGCAGCGAAGGGCCGCGTTTACGGGATTATTCCGGAGTTTCTCACAGAAGTCGAAAAAGGACATCAAAATATCACTCGGCTGGACGTCGTGCCTGACATGCACACGCGAAAGGCCCGAATGCTCGACCGATCCGAAGCGGTCATCGCGCTGCCGGGCGGATGCGGCACGTTCGAGGAGCTGTTCGAGGTCATGACTCTAAAGCGACTGGGGCAGTTTCTCGGGCCCATCGTTCTGATCAATACCGACGGCTATTACGATCGCCTGCTCGAATTTCTCGCGCAGAGCGTTGAGGAAAAGTTTATGGGACAAACCCATCTCGATCTGTGGCAGACCGTGGCCGAACCGGAGCAGATTCATGAGGCACTGGCGGCGGCACCCGAGTGGTCGAGTCAGCGCCTGCTGGATGCGGCGGTCGGTGGTCCGAATCTCGCATGAGCGGACCTCAGATTTACAAACGAGGCTTTCGTTCGGGCCTGCGCTGGTTGCCTGCTGGCGCCGAATTGCTGGCTGGTCACTGGCGTCCCCTGCTCGGTGTCGCATCGCTTTGGCTGCTGATATCGCTCCTCGCGTCACTGGTCCCTGTTCTTGGCCAACTGACCCTGATGATCTTAACGCCACTGCTTACTGCCGGTTTGCTGGCGGCCTTCGATCAGTCCATGAGCGGCTTACAGGTGCGGCCTTCCGCGCTGTTTTCTGCCTGGTCTCTACCTGACCGACGAGCAACCCTGCTGGGGCTCGGATTAATCAGCCTTTCCGGCACTTTCCTGGCCGCGATGATCTTTGCCGCATGGCTGACCAGCCAGATCGATCCGAGCACGCTCGAGACCGCCATGAGTGATCCCGAGGCGCTATCTCAAGCGCTTCAGGGCACGTCTCTCGGCGGAGGGATCATCCTTGCTCTGCTGTTGTTCCTAGTGGTCCTCGCCGGCCTGTTTTTCGCGGTTCCGCTGGTGATGTTCGGGGGCGTTTCCCTGCTGCCGTCATTGCGCTACAGCTACCGAGCCTGCCTGTCGAATTCCACCGCCATGCTTGGCTTGTTAACCGCCGTTACGGGATTCGGGATCGCGGTCGGATTTATCATCCTGTTGCTCATCTCGCTGCTGAATCTCGCCCTGGGAGGCATGGGCGCGTTCATCGGCCAGCTGATCATCGTTATTGCGACGCTATTCGCCCAGGTCGTGCTGACAGGGAGCCAATACGTAGCCTTCTGCGATATTTCCGGCTGGACCCCAGGCCCGGATACGAATGCTACCAACGACAAGCTCGTGGTTTAAGATGCCTGGTCGGCATCGTCGTCCGAAGCGTTCTGCTCGGCCTGGCGCGGGTTGGTGACCAGCACGCGCGAGAGCATGATGCCGAGCTCGTAGAGCAGCCAGACCGGCAGCGCGAGCAGCGTCTGCGAGAACATGTCCGGGGGCGTCACGAGCATGGCTACGGTAAAGACCCCGATTACCACATACCCGCGAACGCGCGCCAGACCTTCGGGCGTAACGACACCAATGGCCACCAGAACGATTGTCACCACGGGCACTTGGAAGGCCACTCCGAAAGCAACAAACAGGGTCAGCACGAAATCGAGGTAGCGATTGATGTCGGTCATCACCGCCACACCCTCGGGTGCCATCGCCGTAAAAAAAGCAAAAATAACAGGAAAAACAACGAAGTAAGCGAACGCACATCCGGCGTAGAATAAAGCGACGGATGCCCCCAGCAACGGTCTGGCAAGGCGTTGCTCGTGTCGGTACAGCCCGGGAGCGACAAAGGCCCATAGCTGATAAAGCACCACCGGCATGGCCAGCAACAGGCCCAGCAGCATGACCAATTTAAAGGGAGCGAAAAAGGGCGAGGTCACATCGATCGCGATCATGCTCGAACCTTCCGGGAGCTGACTCACCAGAGGTTCGGAAAAGATCGCGTAGAGCTGGCGGGCAAACGGGGCCAGGCAAATCACGGTCAGCATGACCGCGAGCAGCGCTTTGATGAGGCGGCCCCGAAGCTCCACAAGGTGTTCGATCAGGGTTAGTTCGCCGTCAATCTTCGGCACGCTCAGCCATCCTCGTTGCGGCCCTTATCACCCTCGCCCACTTCTTTGGCTAGCTTGTCGACGCCTTGTCGCGCATCCTGAGCGGCCTGCTCGATGTCCTGCTTGGCCTTTCGAGCAGCCTCCATGATTTGCTGATTGTGCTCGTTGTCTATTTCAGCCTGGAATTCACGCCGGAGATTTTGCCAGGCCCCGCTGGCCATTCGGTGCACCCGTCCGAGGCCGCGTGCCATTTCAGGCAGCCGCCGAGGTCCGACGACAAGCAGGGCAATCACTGCCAACAGCAGCATTTCGCTGAAGCCGACGTTTCCCATGGTTGCGAACTAGTCGTTTTTGCTGGACGACTTCGAGGCGTCGTGGTCTGATCCTGCCGAATTCGGGGACTCGTCGCCGTCGCCGTCGCCCACGCCTTTCCGGAACTCCTTGATTGCACCACCCAGGTCGCTCCCCAGGGTACGAATTCGCTTTGTTCCGAAAACCAGCAGGACAATCAGCAAAATGATAATAAGTTGAACCGGGCCGATGTTTGGCATGTGGGCTGCGCTCCTGAGCGGCGCTCGTCATCCAGAGGATCTGAAGTGTATCAGGCGAAGCGAGCTCGCACCTGAACGACGCCGAAGGTCAGCATCGCCAGGATCAGGACCACCAATGCCTCCATCGAAAGCAGGGGCACCGGTTGGGGGAAAACCATTCCGCGCCGCTCACAGGCCGCTGCCGGACCCACCGCCAGGGATTCCAGTCCGATTACGGTCTCGGCGATCTTTTCGGCCTGACCCGTAAGGGGGTCGATTTTCAGAATGGCGCTGGGGAAGTCCCCCCCGGGAACGGCTCGACGGTCAGTGACTGCCCAAAGGACGCCACTCTCGTCAAAATCCAGACCGGCACTGAAGTAGGGATGCGCGGCATCGCCCAGGGCGCCGATCAGGGTGGCCTGACCGGACTCGGGTTCGATGGCGTAGAGATGGGGTGCGGCAGTGGTGCGGTCGGCGTTCAAGCCCACGCCGATTCCAAAAAGCTCATCGCCAAGAAAAGCGATATCGGAGATCGGTGCGCCAAGTGAACCCGCTTCTGCAACGGTGGTCAATTCACCGCTTTCAAGGTCAGCTTTGAACAGCGACTGCTGGGCGCTTGATACGACCCAGGCCTGGTTGTTGCAGTCCAACGCCATACCGAAATCAAGATTTTCCGACAGCGGCAGTCCCATGTTGTTTCGGTTGCCCTGCCCCCCTAACGGGATACCCAATCCCGAAGTCTGGTTGACCTTGATTAACGTCTTCGTGTCGTCATCAGCGCCAAACAGGTCGCCTTCTGTATTGAACGCCAAGCCTTCGAGATCAATATACGATGTCCAGCCGACGTATTCAGCTGCGCCCGTTTCAAGGTTGATTCGCCACAGCGCGTCAACGCGCTGCGAATCGATTTCATTGCCCCTGGAATTGACCGCCCAACCGATGCTCTCCGCCCACGCCATTCCACTGCCCGCCAAGAGCAGCATTAGCAGGGCGATTCGGGTCAGCCTGGATGGAGCAGGAGAATTCACTCGAAAGAATTCCAGAGTCACGACCGCAGAGAATAGCAGAATCAACCCGAAATGCCCACAGGCACCGGTTCCAAAGCAATTTCAGCCAGGGGTGCAGTCGAAGAAGCCGTAGATCGTGTGGCGCGACACCAATGGCCGGAGCCCCCGCTCCGACCTGATTCCGATGCTCACCCCACGCCGGTAGAATATGAAGTGAGTCGTGAGTGCTGATCAGTCGATCGCGATCCGCGGCAATGCATCCAGGCATTTTCACCTCAATGGTCTCTCGAACTCTGCAATCTTAAGGACAAGCGAAAGCAATGGCCGTAACAAAGACTCCATTGGTCAAGACGCGCGAGGCAACCCGCAAGGTCACCGCCCATCGGACGGCCCCCAGGTCAGCGATTCTCATGGTGAATCTGGGCACGCCAGAGGCACCGACAGCCCCCGCCCTTCGACGCTATCTGCGACAGTTTCTGAGCGACCCACGGGTCATCGAAGTTCCCAAACCGATCTGGTGGTTCATCCTCAACGGCATCATCCTGCCGTTTCGTGCCCCGAAATCAGCCAAGGCCTACGCGTCAGTGTGGACCAAGGAGGGCTCGCCACTGCTGATCCAGAACCGCCGCCTTGCCGACAAGCTCCGCAAGACGCTGCAGGCCACACTGCCCAGGGTCGATGTGATGCTGGCGATGAGCTACGGTCAGCCGTCAATCGATCAGGCCATCGACCGACTGCGGGCCGAGAACATACACCGCCTGATGGTTCTTCCCCTGTATCCGCAGTATTCCGCGACGACGACCGGATCCGTTTTCGATGCGGTAACCCGATCGCTGCAGCGCCTTCGCTGGATCCCAGAACTACGCTTTATCAATGACTACTGCAATGAACCCGACTGGCTCGACGCGATCACGAGCAGGATCAAACGCTATCGAGCCAAGCACGGCACGGCCGAGCAGCTCGTGTTTTCTTTCCACGGGATCCCCAAGCGGAATCTACTGGCCGGCGATCCCTACTACTGCCAGTGCCAGTCCAGCGCGCGCCAGATCGTCGAGCGGCTGAACCTGCCGGAGGGTCAATGGACCATCACCTTCCAGTCCCGACTCGGCAAGGCCGAATGGCTCAAACCCTACACGGACAAGACGCTCCAGACGATGGCCAAAAACGGGACCAAACACGTCCAGGTCATCTGTCCGGGCTTTTCCATCGACTGCCTGGAGACGCTGGAAGAAATAAAGGAAGAGAACCGGGAGGCGTTCCTCGCCGCCGGCGGGGAGCGTCTCGACTACATTCCCTGCCTGAACGACTCAGAGGAGCATGTTCGTCTCCTCGCAGCGCTGTGTCAGAAGCACGGACAGGGGTGGCCGGAATTTGCCGGAAGGAAAGCCGCCGGAGACCAAGCACTGGCTGATCGCGTCAGGCGCTCAGACCAGGCCGCGGAGCGCCTGAATCTGGAATGAGAGGGGGCTTGTCCGAGCCCCGGGCGAGGAAAATTCCTACTCCAGCCCGGCCCCTCGGACGCTATCCTTGCCTGCAGTCGCATTCACCATTCGAATTCTAATGTCTGACGCTGCACCGATCGTCACCTCAAACGACCCCGAAGAGCTGCTGCAGACTGTTTTTGGCTACCAGTCCTTTCGCGGTCAGCAGGCTCGGATCGTCGCCCGTGTGATCGAGGGCCGACACGCCCTTGTCCTGATGCCCACGGGCGGGGGCAAGTCACTGTGCTTTCAGATTCCCGCGCTCATCCGGGACGGCACTGCGATCGTGGTGTCACCTCTGATCGCCCTGATGAGAGATCAGGTCGAAGCCCTGACGCATCATGGCATCCGCGCGGCGGTTCTGAATTCGAGCCTGGACTCTTCGACACAGCGCGGCACCGAGGCGGCGCTGATCGATGGCGAACTCGACCTCCTCTACATCGCGCCCGAGCGGTTGCTGCGCGAACCGACCCTTCGCTTGCTCGACCGCTCGTCCCTGGCCCTGTTTGCGATCGACGAAGCGCACTGCGTTTCTCAATGGGGTCATGATTTTCGTCCCGAGTATCTGAAACTCGGCGTGCTCGGCGAACGCTTCCCGGAAGTGCCTCGCATCGCCCTGACGGCCACTGCCGATGAGCGAACCCGGGCCGAAATCCGCCGCTGCCTGCTGCCAGAGGATGCCGAGACCTTCATCGACAGCTTCGACCGGCCCAACATTCAATACCGGGTCAGCCTGAAGAATCGCCCGCGCGATCAGCTGCTCGAGTTCATACGGTCCGAGCACCCGGAAGACTCGGGCATCGTCTACTGTTTCTCGCGCAAGAAGACCGAAGAAACCGCGGCCTGGCTCACCAGTCAGGGCTTGAAAGCCCTGCCCTATCACGCCGGCCTGCCCGACCAGGACCGGCAGGATCATCAGGATCGCTTCATTCGTGAGGATGGTTTGATCATCTGCGCCACCATCGCCTTCGGCATGGGCATCGACAAACCCGACGTTCGATTCGTCGCCCATATGGACTTGCCCAAAAGCATGGAGGCCTACTACCAGGAAACCGGCCGTGCCGGTCGCGACGGGCTTCCGGCAGATGCATGGATGGTCTACAGCCTGGCCGACATTGTGCAGATCCGCCAGCTCCTCGAACAATCGAGCGCCGCCGAAGGACAGAAGCGCCTGGAACGCGAGCGACTGGAGGCGCTGCTGGCCTACTGTGAACACGCAGCCTGCCGTCGTCCGGCACTGCTGGCCTACTTCGATGAGCACCACGATGGCCATTGCGGCCACTGCGACAACTGCCTTAAGCCCCCCGGCACCTGGGATGCGACCGAAGCCGCTCGCAAACTGCTTTCCTGCGTATACCGAACCGGCGAGCGGTTTGGCGCTGGGCACCTGATCGATGTCATGCTCGGCAAATCCACAGCTCGGATCGAGCGTTTCGGTCACGACAGCCTGAGCGTTTTCGGGATCGGCACGGATCACAGTAAGGCCTCCTGGCACTCCGTGATCCGCCAATTGCTCGCGCTGGGCTATCTCAAACCCGACCCTGAGGGCCACGGCGGCCTGATGTTGGGCGATGACTGTCGCTCGCTGTTGCGCGGGGAGATCGAGCTGACTTTGCGCGCCGATATTCAGGTCGGGAGAAAACCGAAGCGCTCCGGGAACCGAGGTCGTCCTAGTTCCGAGGTTCCGTCAGACTCACCGATCTGGCAGGCGCTGCGCGAATGGCGCACGGCAACCGCCGGTGAAGAAGGCGTCCCTCCCTATGTCATCTTTCACGATGCGACGCTGGCCGCCATCGTCGAGGCCTCTCCCTCCTCTCTCGAGGAACTGGCCGGCATCAGCGGAGTCGGCCAGCATAAGCTGGAGCGCTACGGTGAACCGGTGCTCAACGTGCTCGCATCGGTGACCGACGCCTGACCGGACAGACCGCTCGATTCGCCCTCGCCGCGGTCTTGCCGCGTAGGCTTCGTGTCGTCTTCTGGCGGCTCCTCGGCCACCAGGTCATAGCTGACCAGGGACCAGTCAGCCGCATCATCCAAACCACCGCTGTTGAACCAGCGCGCCTCGTACCAGTAGCCCTGCCAGACAAAGCGGCGACTTCGCACCTCCTCTGGTACGGCCGGGTTGTAGTCCGGCGGTGGCACTTCGAAAAGATCGGGCAGTTTGAGCCGATCGACCCAGTCCGGGCGGTAGGTTTTAAGCAGGGTCGCGTAGCGCTCTTCCCAGTCGCCCTGGCCGTAACCGTCGCGCTCGGGATGGGTCACATGAGTCGCAAGAAGCAACCAGCGGTGGCCAGACCAGACCGCAAACATCTGCACCTCCCATCCGTCCGGGGTATAGCGGTAGAGCTCGCTGCGATCCCCGATCTGAGGCGCCGGACCGCTGCCCTGGATCGAAGCTGCAATCAGCTCGGTCAAGGCCCTGAAATCGGGCTCGGCGATCGGCTGGGAGCGAACCAGCAAAGGCCATGCGGTCAGCAACAGCGCAAGCAGAAGACATGGGAGGGGGCGTGACAGCATCATTGCCGCTACCATACCGGCATGACACCGCAACGCAAAGCCCGAATCGAAGCCATTGCCACCACCAGGCAGCCGGATCTCACCGTGTTCATGGAGCGGGTCCACAAGCCGCACAATGTTTCGGCGGTTCTGCGAACCTGCGATGCGGTGGGCGTGATGCGAGCCCACGCCGTTCCAGTCGACGGCGGCCTGCCCAAGCTCAATCACACCTCGGGCGGTGCCCAGCGCTGGGTGGAACTCCAGCGACATTCGGACCCAACCAGTGGCTTGAACGAGCTCAAGGGGCAGGGTTTTCGCCTTTACGCCGCGCATTTTTCCGACACGGCGATCGATTTTCGACGACCCGACTACACCCAGCCAACGGTCATCGTCCTCGGCACCGAAAAGCACGGCGTCAGCGAGGAAACCAGCCACTTGGTCGATCAGCACATCACCATTCCCATGCACGGCATGGCGCAGTCCCTGAATGTGTCGGTCGCAACTGCCCTGATTCTGTACGAGGCCCAGCGTCAGCGCCAGCTCGCCGGAATGTACCAGCCGCGCCCGTTGAGCGAAGAACCATGGAAGTCCCTGGCCGAAGCCTGGATCCAGCGCGACCTGGCCCGCTATAAGAATCCCCCGTCGGAACACTCCGAGGTCGAATGACAGAAAATCGAAAGAAGTTCATTACAGAGGCACGGCGGTAACAGAGGACTTCAGTAAAGATCGTGCAGAAATTCGGTTCAACGAATACCGATTACGCAAGGGCTAAGCGTTTCTCGCTTCCTGCGCCGTCGCCAATCCAGGGAGCCTTTCTGGAGCGGCAATCAACGCCGCAGCATGTGACGCAATTGCCGTGTGCTGGAGGCAATAAGCGATTGCGGGGAGTGCGTCGGCGCGTGCGTATCTTTGCGTGAGCCTCCTTCAGGGATAAAGGAGCGTCTCCTGCCAGGCCTTGTCCTCGAGCTCGAAGCAGATGCGTTCGTGCAGGCGGTATTCGCGGCCGTACCAGAATTCGAGACGACGGGGGCGGACTCGAAAGCCTGACCAATGTTCCGGCCGGGGCACTTCACGGCCCTCGTAGCGCCGCTCGACGTCGCCGATCCGTTCGATCAGAGTCTGGCGGTCGTCCAGCGCCTGCGATTGTTTCGATGCCCAGGCACCGATCTGGCTACCGCGAGCGCGGCTGGCAAAATAAGCGTCGGCCTCGACCGGGCTGACCGGTTCGGCCACGCCATCGATCAGGACCTGCTCTTCAAGCTCGCGCCACCAGAACACGAGCGAGACGTGTGGGCTGTGCTCAAGATGGCGGCCCTTTCTGGAATGCAGGTTCGTGTAGAAGACGAAACCATCCAGATCCGCATCCTTGAGCAGAACGGTCCGACCAGCCGGGCGACCCTGCTCATCGACGGTCGACAGATGCATCGCCGTATGCTCGGGAATCGCAGCTGCGCGGGCACGCTCGAAGCCATCGCGAAAACGTGCCAGCATGGCCTGGGTCAGCGGGGGAAGCGGGGTGTCAGTCATGCCAGCAATCCTTGATAGCCAGATCGATAGTCCGGGTAGATGAAGTCAAAGCCACTGGCACGGAGCAGCGCATTACTGACGCGCTTGCCCGTGCCCGTGCCGGGGTCCTTGTCACGAGGCGGCGGCGGGCAGTCCAGGCGTTCGGCCAGCCAGTCGAGCACCTCGCAGCGCCGGCTCGGTCGGTCGTCACTGGCACAGACCACGGGCCCCAGATTCGGTCGGTGGAGCAGATGGGCCAGCACGCCGGCGGCATCGTCGGCGTGGATTCGGTTGGTCCATTGGCCCCCTGTCTCTGAGCAACGCGCCTCGCCGGACTTGAGGCGCCGGATCAGGGCCGTTCGCCCCGGTCCGTAGATGCCGGAAAATCGGACCACTCGCCCTCCCGACTCGAGCGCCCGTTGTTCGGCTTCGAGCAGAATGTCACCGTTGAAGGCCGCAGGCTCGGTGATCGAGGACTCATCGACCCATTCACCGTCGTCCTGCCCGTAGACCGCCGTGCTCGAGACCATGATCAATTGTTCGGTTGCCGTCGCCGAGAGCAGATTATGCAGGCCATCGACATAGACTGAACGGTAGGCCTTGGGGGACCGTTCGGATGGGGTGGCCTGGTACACGATGGCGTCGAATTTTGCAGGCAGATCGCGCAGGCTGTCCGGGCAGGTCAGATCCGCTTGATGGTGGATCACAGGGTCAGTCGTTTCAGCTGCCGAGCGACGGAGGGTGTGAACGCGCCAATGGGATGCGATATCCGATCGAGACGACAGACGCTGGCCCAGATCACCGAAACCGGCGATCAGAAGATGCTTCATGACGTGGCCGGCGTCGGGTCGTCGTCGCTCGCGCCAGGGGACTGATCACCGCCGCCGGGTCGGCCTGGCGGGAGCATTCGCAACCAGATGAGCCACACCACCAGCGCATCCAGGATAATCAAAGCCTGCCAGAGGTAGAGATGAAACCATTCGAACCACACCATGTTCCACTGGCCCATGTAGAACAAGCTAATGATTCGAACCAGGTTCAAGCTCTGAATCGCGCAAAAGCCAATGAAAAATCCGACCAGCTTGTGCTTGAGTGGGGCCGGAAAGGCGAAGATCGCAGCGAACAGGATGATCAGCGCCTCGACCCCATTGCAGCCAGGCTCGATGCTGATACCGAAGCCGGAAGCCACATCCCAGATTTCCTTGCCCCGCGACATGACACCGTCGTCAAACAGCTCGATCAGAAAAACGCTGATCTTGGCAATGACGGCAGTGAACGGAAGCACCACGTGGTCCTGCACCGGCTTGAGAACTTCAATGGTGAACAGCCCCAGGATCAGCACCACGAAAAGGATCGAAAAACGCAGCATCAGCAAGTCCGCCAGGCAACAATGGTTGGAAGGCGAAGTGTATCAAAAGCCCGTGTCGGGCTTCGACCAGCCTTGGCCAGACCCGGGCTGATCCAGGACAGCGAGATCTGCAGGGTTGAGGATCGATGCCGCGAGGCGCTGAAACAACCGGTCGTGGTAGCATGGCCGTTGTTCTGTGAGACGCTGTGACCCCGCCCGCCCGATGTCCCTGCCACGCATCTTCCTGATCGGCCCGATGGGCTCGGGCAAGACCACAGTGGGCCGGTTTCTGGCCCGTCGCCTCGGAATGGATTTCCTCGATCTCGATCAGGAGATCGAGCGCCGCTGCGGGGTCGAGGTGCGCACCATTTTCGATATCGAAGGCGAGAGGGGTTTTCGCGCCCGCGAACATGCCATGCTCGATGAATTGACCCGGCGCGATCCGCTGTTGCTGGCCACCGGAGGCGGCAGCATCTTGCGAGAGGAAAATCGGGCATTGCTCAGGGAACGGGGGCTGGTCGTCTGGCTCAAAACCAGAATCGAACAACAGATTCGAAGGCTCGAGAAGGATCAGCGCCGCCCCCTTCTGCAAGCGGCCGATCGAGAACATCGTCTGCAGAAGCTGGCCGAAGCTCGCGACCCGCTTTACGCCGAATGCGCCCACCTTATCGTGCAATCCGACAACGTCTCGCCGTCGCAGATGGCGCATCGCGCAGCCCGACAGATTCAACGCCACCTCGAAAGCGAACAGATCTCATGAAAGTCATTCAGGTCCGCCACGCCAGCGGCGAATACCCAGTGTACGTTGGCCATGGCTTGCTTGGGATGAGCAGCATCATCGATCGCCATCTGGGCGGTCGTGTGCTGGTGGTCACCGACGAGAACGTCGGCCAGCTGCACCTCGAACGCCTGCGTCCGCCGCTGGCGCGCATCGAACACAAGAAGCGCGTCGTGCTGCCCCCCGGCGAAGAGAACAAGACCGTCGAGCAATGGCAGCGGATTCTCGACACCCTGGTCGAACTCAGAGCCCAGCGCGATGCCACGGTGCTGGCCCTGGGCGGGGGCGTGGTCGGCGACATGGCAGGCTTTGCCGCGGCCAGCTACATGCGCGGGATCAATGTGGTTCAAATGCCAACCACCCTGCTCGCCCAGGTCGATGCGGCGGTCGGCGGCAAGACCGGCGTCAACCACGCCCAGGGCAAGAACCTGATCGGCGCGTTTCATCAGCCCTCGGCCGTGATCGCTGATCTCGATACGCTGCAGACTCTGGACGACCGGGACTATCGGGCCGGCATGGCCGAAGTCGTCAAATACGGGGCCATCCGTGATCCCGCCTTTTTCGCCTGGCTGGACGCCAACGCCGAAGCTCTGGCCGCGCGCGTGCCCACGGCCCTGCTCGAGGCCGTCTATCAATCGGTCCGCAACAAGGCCGAGGTGGTGGCCGCCGACGAGAAGGAAGCCGGTCAACGCGCTCTGCTCAATTTCGGTCACACCTTCGGCCACGCGCTGGAGACCGTGACCGGCTACACGCGCTACCGGCACGGCGAGGCCGTTGCCATCGGCATGGTGCTGGCCGCTCGCCTGAGTGAAATCTTGGGTCGCTGCCCCCTTGGTGGCTGTGACCGCTTGGAAAAATTATTGCAGCGTCTGGGGCTGGACACCTCCCTGCCCGACGATGCGGACCCCGACCGTTTGCTCAACCTGATGCGTCTGGACAAGAAGAATCGGGCCGATCAAATCAGGCTGATTCTTCTCGACGATATCGGCCGGGCCAGCATCGCGCCATGCCCGGCCGACGATATCCGCGAGGTGCTGGAGCAGTGACGAGAAATGCAAGATCGTTTGCACCACAGAGACACGGAGTTCACAGAGAAAAACCCTTCTGTTTTTTTCTCAGCAACTCCATAGTCTTTGTGGTGAACCGCTTTTAGGCCTCATTCGATGCCCTGGACGATTCAATGAATACTACTAATTCGATCCAAAATTCCCTTTTCATGAAAGCACTGCGGCGCGAGCCGACCGAGCGCACGCCGATCTGGATGATGCGCCAGGCCGGTCGCTACCTGCCCGAATACCGTGCTACGCGGGCCAAGGCCGGCAGCTTCCTGAAGCTGGCCGGCAATCCGGAGCTGGCCTGTGAGGTCACTCTGCAGCCGATCCAACGCTATCGCTTCGACGCCTCGATCCTGTTTTCCGACATCCTGATCCTGCCCCATGCGATGGGACTGGGACTGGGCTTCGAGCCCGGCGAGGGCCCCTACTTCGAGCGCCCCATTCGCACGCCGGCCGATATCGAAAAGCTGCCCACGCCGGACCCGAACGACGACACGGGCTATGTGATGGAGGCCGTCCGCCTGATCCGCCGGAATCTGCCCGCCGGCACGCCGCTGATTGGCTTTGCCGGCAGCCCCTGGACCGTCGCCACCTACATGATCGAGGGCCGTAGCAGCAAGGACTTCGCGACCGCCAAAGGACTACTGCTCGGCGAGCCCAAGGCGGCACACCAGCTGCTGAACCATCTCGCCGACACCACCGCCGCCTACCTGATTGCCCAGGTCGACGCTGGAGCCGATGCCCTGATGATCTTCGACTCCTGGGGCGGCGCCCTGTCGCCGACGCTCTACCGCGACTATTCCCTGGCCTCGCAGCAGCGAATTGTCGATCAAGTCAAAAACGCGTGTCCGAACACCCCGCTGATTCTGTTCGGCAAGGGCTGCGGTCAGCACCTGGAGCTGCTCGCCGACACGGGCTGCCAGGGCCTCGGCGTCGACTGGACCATGGACATGAAAGAGGCCCGGGAACGCGTCGGCGACCGCGTCGCACTACAAGGCAACCTCGATCCCGCTGTGATGCTCACCTCGCCGAAAATCATCCAGCGCGAAGCCCGCCGCGTCCTCGACAGTTACGGCAACGCCCCGGGCCATATCTTCAACCTCGGCCACGGCATCACACCGGGTGTCCCACCGGAGCATGTGCAGGTGCTGGTAGAGACCGTTCGGAGCTGGCGAACAGATTCCTGAATAGCGAAAAGGGGGCCGAAGCTCCCTTTTTCCGTCCTTTGCGCCTCCGCGACGCTTCGAGAGGCGTTCCCTATTCCAGATCCAAAAAGCTTCTCAGCTGCTCCGAACGGGTCGGATGGCGCAGCTTTCTCAGGGCCTTGGCTTCAATCTGGCGGATCCGCTCGCGGGTGACGTCGAACTGCTTGCCGACTTCTTCCAGCGTGTGGTCCGTGTTCATGTCGATGCCGAAACGCATGCGAAGCACCTTGGCCTCGCGCGGGGTCAGGCCGCCGAGGACCTTCTGCACCGTGTCCGTGAGACCTGTCGTGGTGGCCGTGTCGACGGGTGAGAGGATGTTGATGTCCTCGATGAAATCGCCCAGATGCGAATCTTCATCGTCGCCGATTGGGGTCTCCATGGAGATCGGTTCCTTGGCGATCTTGAGCACCTTGCGAACCTTGTCTTCGGGCATCTCCATCTTCTCGGCCAGCTCGTCGGGTGTGGGCTCGCGGCCCATTTCCTGGAGCATCTGTCTTGATACCCGGTTCAGCTTGTTGATCGTCTCGATCATGTGCACCGGAATGCGGATCGTGCGGGCCTGGTCGGCGATCGAGCGGGTGATGGCCTGGCGAATCCACCAGGTCGCATAGGTCGAGAACTTGTAGCCGCGGCGGTATTCGAACTTGTCGACGGCCTTCATCAGGCCGATGTTGCCCTCCTGGATCAGATCCAGGAACTGCAGGCCGCGGTTGGTGTATTTCTTGGCGATCGAGATCACCAGGCGAAGGTTGGCCTCGACCATCTCCTTCTTGGCCCGGCGCGCCATGGCCTCGCCGATCGACATTGATCTATTCAGCTCACGCAGCTCGGCGATGGAGACGCGCTGACCGATCTCGAAGCGCGCCAGGCGCTCTTGATGCTGGGCAATCTCGTCCTTGTATTCCTTCAGCGCACGACCCCATTTGGTCTGGCGCTTGACCAGACCCTCCAGCCATTCCGGGTCTGACTCGTTGTCCTGGAAGCTCTTGATGAACTCCTTGCGCGGCATGCCTGCCCGCTCAACGCAGATCGCCATGATTCGGCGCTCAATGTCGCGAATGATCGCGACGTGGAAGCGCATCCGGTCGATCAGGTGGTCGAACATGCGCGGCGGCAGCTTCAGACGCATGAACTGCTCGGAGATGGCCTCCTTGTATTCATTCGTCTTCTTGCCGTTGGGCCCGTATCGATCGTAGAGCTTGATGAAATGCTCGTGCAGCTTGGCCAGTTCGTCGAAGTACAGCTGGACTTGTTCGACTTCCAGACCGGTGTTCACCGTCGGCGTCGGCTTGTCCTCATCGATCTCTTCTTCATCGATGTACTCAGCCTCTTCGGCGACGGCTGCCTCCATCGTGTCTTCGGAGATCAAGTCCATCTCGGCGAGCAGGGTCGGATCGATGAAACCGGACACCAGTTCGTTCAGGCGCTGATTGCCGGCTTTCCAGACCTCGGCCTCTTCGATCAACACAGCGACGGTGCCGGGGAATCGAGACAGCGCCATGTTGACCTGATTCAGACCGTCTTCAATGCGCTTGGCGATTGAGATCTCGCCCTCGCGGGTCAATAGATCGACCGAACCCATCTCGCGCATGTACATGCGCACGGGATCGGTGGTCCGTCCAAGATCGGTTTCCACCGCCGCCAGGGCCGCCTCGGCTTCCTGCTGGGCGGTTTCGTCATCGGTATCGGAGCTGGCCGCATCGTTCAGAATCAGGGCATCGGCATCTTCAGGCGCTTCTTCGAAGACCTTGATACCCATATCGTTGATCATATTGATGATGTCTTCGATCTGTTCGGGATCGACGATGTCATCGGGCAGGTGATCATTGACCTGGGCGTAGGTCAGCCACTGACCCTGTTCACGGCCTTTTTCGATCAGCTGCTTGAGCTGGGAGGGACGAGGTGCATTTTCCATAGTCACTACTTATACGTTATCAACGTTTTCAAGGCGCCAGCTCAGGAGCTTGCGCAGTTCAGCGGCTCGAGGTCCATCCAGTCCCCCTTCGTTCATCTGGGCTTGCTGGAGCTCGCGGACGCGCGCTTTGACTTGTGTATGACGGATCCTGGCCATGGTCTGGGCCAGCGCTTCCGGCATCTGTTCTGTTTCCTGAACCACTTCACGAGCTGCCAGCCGGGCCAGCCAGGGCTGCTCCGGTCGATCGCGCCAAAGCTCAACGAGCTTAGCCGTTGAGAGATGGGGCCGTTCGCGACAAAAGTCAATCAATTCAGTGAGGAACTCCAGCCCCTTGATATCGCGAGCAAACTCCAGAAGGTAGACCGTCTCGCGCACTGCCAGTTCCGGTTGCTGAATCAGCAGTGCAACCGCATATTGTACCGGTGTCAGGGGTCGTTCGTCATCACCCGCTGTCGATCGTCTTTTCGGTGGCGATGCCGGGGCTGGAGCGACACCGGCATGACCGGCCCGCGACCGAAGCTCGGAGCGCATCAAATCAGCGAAGGGACCCGCCGGCAAGCGATTCAGATGCGGTTCCGTCAGGGCAACCAACCTGGCGCGCCCGTCCAGCGATCGAAGGTCGACCGACGCACTCAGTTCATCGAAAAAGAAACTCGAAAGCGGCCTGGCCTGATCGATCAGCGCCTCCAGCGCTTCCGGCCCCGCGGTCCGGACGACGTCATCGGGATCCTCGCCTTCGGACAAAAACAGGAACCGAAGCTCCCGATTGTCCTTCATCAGCGGCAGGGCGGCTTCGAGCCCGCGCCAGGCGGCCTGCCGACCGGCACGATCGCCGTCGAAGCAGAACACCACGAGCGGAGTGGCCTTGAAAAGCGCATCGAGGTGGTCTGGCGTGACGGCCGTCCCCAGCGTCGCCACCGTGTCGGTGAAGCCGTACTGGTGCAGTGCTGCGGCATCCATGTAGCCTTCGACCACCAGGATGCGCTTTGGTAGGCCGCCGCGACGGACCTGATGAAGCCGATAGAGCTCACGACCCTTGTGAAACACCGGCGTTTCCGGCGAATTCATGTATTTGGGTTGAGCATCGTCAATAACGCGACCGCCGAAAGCGATGATGCGTCCGCGGCGGTCGTGGATGGGAAACATGATCCGGCCGCGAAACTTGTCCGTCATCCGGGCCTGCGGCCCCTCACCCTTGCGCGAAACCAAACCCGCCGCGTCCAGCTCGGCGGGCTTGAAACCAGATCCGGACAGGTGATCGGACAGCCCCTGCCAACTCTGAGGCGCCCAACCGACCCCGAATTCGTCCACAGTGGCCTTGTCGAAGCCCCGCTGCTTGAGGTAACTGCGTGCGGTCTCACTGGCGGCGAGCTGGCGCCGAAACCAGGTTTGAGCCTCGATCAAAGCGGCGTACAAGCGATCGTTCTTGCGGGTGGGTGCCGCACCGGCCTCGCGGGGGACTTCAAGTCCGGCCAGATGAGCGAGCTCTTCAATGGCAGCCGGAAATTCAAGACCGTCGTTTTCCATCAGGAAACCGATCGCCGTCCCGTGCGCACCGCAGCCAAAACAGTGATAGAACTGCTTGTCCGAACTGACCGTGAAAGAGGGGCTCTTTTCGTCGTGGAACGGGCAGAGCGCTTTGTGCTCCCCCCGCCCGGCGTGCTTGAGATCGACCCGCACTCCGATCACCTCGACGATGTCGATGCGCTCCAGCAGTGTTTCGATAAAATCATCGGGAATGCGACCGGACACGGGCCGTCCGTGAACGATCAGGCTTGCAGTCGGGCGCGCACCCGTTGCGAGACATCGCGCATGTCCGCGCGGCCTTGAGCCTGTGATTTGAGCGTGGCCATCACCGGCCCCATGGCAGCCATGCCCTCCGCATCGGTGGAGGCCAGCGCCTGATCGATCATGGTGTCCAGCTCGGCCTCTGACAACGGTTCGGGCAGATAGGTCTGGAGGATCTCGATCTCCGCTTCTTCAGCCTCTGCCAGTTCGGGTCGCGAACCGGCCCGATAGGCTTCGGCCGATTCGCGCCGCTGCTTAATCATCTTTTCCAGAATTGACATCACCTGAGTGTCGTCGAGCTCTATTCGCTCGTCGACCTCTCGCTGCTTGATGGCAGCCGTCACGAGACGCAGGGTCTTCAGGCGCGTTTTGTCTCCCGCGCGCATCGCCTGCTTGACGTCATCAAGAATGGTGGCTTTCAGTGACACGTTTCTGAAGCAACTCCTGAGCGCGATCTGCTGTGACTGGGGGAGCAAAATCTCAAAGGCAACGGTCTACGCCTGCGGTGGCATGAATTCGGGAATCAACCAGCGCTGCGAGAAACCGCTTCGCTGACCGTTGACAACAGTTGCGATCGCGACAGTCAATGCTCCCCGACCGATCAGTACAGGCGGCGGCGATTGACCCGTTCGCGCGAAATCTTGCGAAGATGACGCTTGACCGCTGCCGCCTTCTTGCGCTTGCGCTCCTGGGTTGGCTTTTCAAAAAACTCGCGACGACGAGCTTCAGAGACAACGCCCGCCTTTTCACAAGAACGCTTGAAGCGACGCAGGGCGTACTCAAACGGCTCGTTTTCTTTTACCTTGACACTCGGCATGAATAAATCCGACTCACTTTTTGCGTGGAAAGCTGGCCATTATACCGTGCTATTCTCGCCAAGTGCAAAGCTTAAATTGATCGAGTGCAAACCCTCCTTGGCATCGAAACCTCTTGTGACGAAACCGGCGTGGCGCTCTACCGCCATGGCGAGGGCATCGTTGCCGAGTTGATCTACACCCAGGCTGAACATGCCGCCTACGGTGGGGTGGTCCCGGAACTGGCCTCCAGAGATCATGTGCGCAAGCTGCCCGGCATGATCAGGGAGCTGCTGGATCGGGCCGGCCAGTCCCCGACTGATCTCGCCGCCATCGCCTACACGGCGGGCCCGGGACTGGCCGGGGCGCTGCTGGTCGGTGCCTCGACCGGAGTGGCCATGGCGCACGCTCTGAAGATTCCCGCGATTGCGGTTCATCATATGGAAGGCCATCTGCTCTCCCCGCTGCTCGAGGATCCGGCACCGGCCATCCCTTTCGTTGCGCTGCTGGTCTCGGGCGGGCACACGATGCTGGTCGAGGTGGCCGGTCTGGGAGAGTATCGGCTATTGGGAGAGACCCTTGATGATGCCGCCGGCGAGGCTTTCGATAAAACCGCCCGCCTGCTCGGATTGAGCTATCCGGGCGGCCCTGAAGTGGCCCGTCTGGCCGAGCAGGGCGACCGGAATCGCTTTGACTTTCCGCGCCCGATGGTCAAACGGCCGGGGCTGGATTTCAGCTTTTCCGGTTTGAAAACCCACACGCGGGAGCTGATTGCTCGCCGCCCGTCGGAGGACCATGCCGACATCGCCGCCGGTTTTGAGCTGGCGGTCGTTGACACGCTGGTTATCAAATGCAGGCGCGCATTGAAAGCAACTCGACTCGAGCGCCTGGTCGTGGCCGGCGGCGTGTCGGCAAACGCCCGCCTCCGCTCCGCCCTGGATGCGGCACTGCCCGGACAGGTGTTCTACCCGCCGCCATCCTTGTGCACCGACAACGGCGCCATGATTGCCTTTGCCGGCTGGCACCGGCTCGGGGACGGCGTCCAGGACGGTCAGATCAGGGTGCGCCCGCGCTGGCCCCTTGACGAACTGCAGACGATCGTATGACCGTGGGCAATGCACCCAATGCATCGCGCGATTCGCGATTCGACCTTCACCCGGCCTCGGCGTCACGCGACTAACTTGACCGACCTGGAAAACGACTGGACCATTCAAAACATCATGGACATCGTATTTATTTCGGACCTGGACATCGACACGGTCATTGGCATTTTCGACTGGGAGCGCGAGATTCGACAGACCGTGCGCCTGAACATCGAGATGAATGCCGACATCGCCCGCGCCGCTAGCACTGACCACATCGACGACACGCTGGACTACAAAGCCGTGTCCAAACGCATGATCAGTTTTGTCCAGGCCAGCGAGTTCGGCCTTGTCGAGACACTGGCCGAGCGCTGTGCGGAAATTATCCTCGAGGAATTTCCCGTCGAGTGGCTGCGCCTCCGGCTCGACAAGCCCGGCGCCGTGCGCGGATCGCGCTCGGTCGGCGTGATCATCGAGCGCGGCACTCGCCCCTGAGCCGCTCGATCTGGGACAATAGCGTGTCTGAGACCCGCATGCGATCAACGATCCGATGATGCAAACACCATGAGCAATCACGGAAATACCAATGCAGCCGAGGTGTATCTCGGCCTGGGCAGCAATCAAGACGCCGAACGCCACATCCCCGAGGGCATCGCGGCCCTCCAGGCCCGTTTCGGTGAGGTCCTAGTGTCGCCGTTGTATCGGTCCGCCGCCGTCGGATTCGAAGGCCGGGATTTCATCAACGGCGCGGCCCGAATTCGAACGAACTGGACGGTTGGTCAGCTCAAGCAATGGTTGACCGACTTGGAAAACGAGCACGGCCGCGACCGCAGCCAGCCCAAGTTTTCCGACCGGTCCCTCGACATCGACATCCTGTTCTTCGGAGATCAGGTGGGCCTCGTTGATGACCTGTCGCTGCCCCGAGACGAAATCCTCAAGTACGCTCACGTCCTCAAGCCCGTGACCGATCTCGCTCCGCAGTTCGTCCATCCGGTCACCGGCCGCACCCTGGCCGATCATTGGGAACGCTTTGCAGGCGATCGCAGTCTGACTCAACTGAGTACCGGTTGATCGATTCTAGAATCCACACAGGAGACACCATGGCCAAGGTCAGCAAGACCGAACAGGAATGGCGCGAACAGCTCGATGAAGAGACCTTCCGCGTCACGCGCCAGGCCGGCACCGAGCGACCCTTCACTGGCGAACACAACGAAAACTTTGACGACGGGGTCTACCACTGCGCCTGTTGCGATCACCCGCTATTCGATTCCAGCTCGAAATTCCACTCGGGCTGCGGCTGGCCGAGCTACCACTCCGAACTTGAGGACGCCGGCATCAAGCAGCGCGTCGACGACTCCCACGGCATGCGCCGCACGGAACTGCTTTGCCCGAACTGCGACGCCCACCTCGGCCACATCTTCAACGACGGCCCGCCGCCGACCGGCATGCGCTACTGCATCAACTCGGTCAGCCTGGTCTTCAAAGCTCGGTCGGGATAATTGTTGCACGGTGCTGGACCGCGGCTTTTAAAAAGCGTTAGCACGAAGGACACAAAGTGAAAGGAAATCAGCTCCCGGGATCCACGTGACCTTCCTGCCTTCGTGGTGAAACTCCAATCTTGAATGGTTCCGATCTCACTCCGCAGGATCGAGATTGACTCCAGGGCTGGCGGTGCCGGCCAGCATGCCGCCGTCGAGGACCAGCTCAGCACCGTTCATGTAAGAGGCTTCGTCGGAGGCCAGCAGAACGGCCACGGCGGCCACTTCTTCCGGCTGGCCGAAACGCCCCATTGGACAATCGGCAACGAAGTCTTTCATGCGCTGCTCGCGCTCCGGCCCGTCGCCGAGCATGGGCTCCCACATCGGCGTCAGGATCGCGGCTGGAAAGATCGTATTGCAGCGGATGGCAAGACCCTGCTCGGCGCAGTACAGGGCCACGGTCTTGCTGTGGTTTCGAATGGCGGCCTTCGAGGATGCGTAAGCCGCCGCGCCAGGAATACCAACCAAACCGGAACGGGAGGCGATATTGATGATCGAGCCCTGGTGGTGCTCTCGCATGGCGCGAATCGCAGCCCGGCAACCGAGAAATACGCCATCGAGATTGGTCGCGTGCACGCTACGCCAGTCCGCAAGCTCGGCGTTTTCGGGATCGTGCGCCGCCATACCGTGCTCGAAACCGGTGATTCCAGCGTTGTTGACCAGCACATCAAGCCTGCCCCTGTGGCTTGTGATTGAGCCGATCACACGATCCCAGTCGTGCGCTTCACGAACATCCAGATGGGCATAAGTTGCCCGCTCGCCCATCGTGGCCGCGGCCGCCCGTCCGCCTGCGTCTTCGATGTCGGTCAGGATCACCCGCGCCCCTTGGCCATCGAAGGCCTCGGCGATCGCCCGGCCAATGCCGCGGGCCGCCCCGGTGACCAGTGCGGTCTTGCCGCCCAGACGATTACCCACGGGACGCGCTCCCGGTCTGGCTCAGATCCATGGCGTAGAACGCGATCGGCGAATCGGGCCGTATGGCCATGGTTTCACGGGCCGACTTCGTGCATTCGAACATCAAGCCCAACTTCTCGGCGACCCGCCGCGAAGCTGCGTTGTCCTCGTCAATCACCGCCACCAGACGCCCCAGGCCCATGACCTCGCGCGCGTGGTCAATGAACGGCCGAGCGGCCTCCACCGCCAGACCCTGACCCCAAAAATCCTTCCAGACCCACCAGCCGAGCTCGAAGTCCCCGCCATCGAGCCGCTGCAGTCCGGCCAGGCCTAGCACTTCCCCATCGTCACGTCGCTCAAGCGCGCCGAACGCGACCCCGTGAGCCTCCAGATGCGTATCGATTCGAGCGATGAGCTCGTCCAGGCGATCGTCGGACCAGGGCTGGCCATCGGAGATGAAGCGCATCATGTCGGCATCGCCGGTCAGGCGCGCCAGGGCGGAGCGATCGGTCGCCGTCCAGGGCCGTATCCGCAAACGTGGGGTAATGAATTCGAACGACATCCGGCCTCTCCGTCTTTTCTGAGCCGGCAGTCTAGCGCGAAGTAAGCGGTTTCGCCTGCCTCGAAGCCCTCGACGCCTTGCGTCGCAGCCAGACTTTCGCGTGTCGGGAATGCGTTCTGCGACCTTTTGAGCGCCGCGAGCGTCTCAACAAGCGAGATGAACTTTTCAACACCCATTGACGAAGTCAGTCTGGCTGCGCTGAAGCGCGACTGTCGCCACGCCCAGGAACGGGTCTATCGGGACTTTGCCCCGGCCGCCTGGACCCTGGCCCTGCGCCTGTCGGGCTGCGAAGCCCAGGCCTGGGACGCCGTCCAGTCGGGCTTTGTCCGCGCCTTCGAAAAAGCCGACCAGCTGCGCGACCCCGAGCGCTTCGGCGCCTGGCTGAAACGAATCATCGTCAATCAGGCGATGGATCAGCACCGGCAGCGTTTCGAGACCCTGCCCGAGGGCAGTGGAAACGATGCCTCGGAGGCACCCCATCACGATCAACGCATGGATCTCGAGCGCGCACTCGAGCGACTCGATCCAATGGATCGTTCCGTGGTCTGGCTGCACGACGCCGAGGGCTACACCCACGCCGAGATAGCCAAACTGGCCGGCCGGACCCTCTCCTGGTCGAAGACGCGCCTGAGCCGGGCGCGGGCTCGTCTGCGGCCTTTTCTGGATTCGGGCCTGCGCACCGTGCGAGCCGCGGATGGGTCCGGGGCCTGAGCATCGAGCGACTAGGAACTGAGCAATGATCATGAAAGAGCAATATCAAACCGCCGAATCCGAACGCGCCGGGGCCCTGGGCCAGGCACTGAACGATCTGCCGCTTGAGACGCCGCCGCCCGCCCTTTGGTCGGCTGTCCAGACCGAGCTGGATCAGCGCAAGTACGCCCGGCGCCAGCGCCGTTTTACCTGGATCAGCGCCAGCGCGGTCGCCGCGTTGCTGCTTGTGGCCATCAACCTGATGCCCGACCCAACGGCCTCGCCGTCATTCGTGCCCGACACCGCCACGGCCAGCCTGGCGGCCGAGCTGATCCAGGCGCGCCAGCTCTCAGCACTCCTCGAAGCCCAGCTGCGCCAGAACACGCTGCGGGCCATCAATGCCTCATCGATGGACCGGCTGCTGTATCTGGAGAACGAACTCGGCTGGCTCGACACGCGACTGGCCAGCCAGCCGAATGACCTGTCGCTGTGGCAGAGGCGCATCGACCTGCTCGGCGAAATGAACCGTCAGTACGGCCTCGGCGACTGGCAGCACGACGTCCGTCTGACCCGCCTTTAGTGCAATGAAATTATCTGAAATGAACTCATCGCCATCGAAGCAACCAAGACTTGCCATGGAGCATCCAATGAACAGATTCATCACAATGACCATACAGATGATCGCAACGATCATCATCTCGCTCGCCCTCGGCCTGATGCCGGCCCTCGGAACCCGCCCGGCTGCGGCTCAAGACAATCAGGAGGAACTCGATCGACTGCGAAGCGAACTCGAGCAGGCCCGACTTGAAGTGGCCGAGGCCGCGCAGGACATGGCGCGTCTCCAGCGCGAATTCTTCGAGGTCTCCGGCGGCGCCTTGTCCGAGCGACTGGACCGGCCCGGCCACGACGGCGTCAACGGCCCCTATGCATTCGATTTCGACTTCGACCTCGACGATGGTGCCCATGCCGTCTTCTCGGGATTTCCGCCGCGCCTCGGCGTGGTCCTCGGCGACGGCGAGGCCGGCGAGGCCAACCGCATCGTCGGCCTGACGCCCGGTGGCGGTGCCGATCAGGCCGGCCTGAGGATCGATGACCGCTTGCTGTCGATCGCCGATCAGGATGTTCGGGAGCAGACCAGCGCGCGCGTTCGATCTGTCCTGGGCGACTTTGAGGCCGGCGACGAGATCGAGGTCGTGGTCCAGCGCGGCGAAGAACAGGTTCGACTCCCCGTCGTTCTCGGTTCTTCCCTGGACAACATCCGCCTCATGGCCGATCAGATGCAGATGATGA
>JGI12210J13797_10647125_pt1 | contig 56581 bp, 40 predicted proteins | sample ElkSlonscriptome_3_FD_13797 | JGI IMG/M metagenome (IMG submission 13797) | reverse complement strand
TCGATTAGGCTATGCCGAGCCAAACGAGTGGAGCCGACCCATGCCCACAGAGCGCCCCGGCGAAATGATGTGCATTCTCACCAAAACCGTTCAGATTGAGTAAGCTCAGATCATCCGGGGTGGGTGCATGAGTGCTCACCCCGTGGGGCGATCGCCTGCCTGGGCGTAGCCCGTATCACCAAATGAGAAGTGCTCCCAACTACTGCACCGCAGGCGATCGCATCTCAATGGTTCCGGCTGTCGCATCAATTTCTACCTCTCCACCAATCGGCAACGTTACGATTGTTTCAACATGGCCAATCATTGCCCCTGTCCAAGCCGGAATCCCCAATGGCTGAATGTGATCCTGAATAATTTCTTCTAGGGTGAGTGAGCCATAGGAGGCATCGGGTAAGCAGTTGGGACACTGACCGAAAATGAATCCGGCTAGGTTGTCGAACAGTCCGGCGAGTTTCAACTGCGTCATCATGCGATCGACGCGATAGAGGGTTTCGCCCACGTCTTCAATGAAAAGAATGGCTCCGTTTAGATCAGGAACGTAGGGAGAGCCGACGATGCCTGATAGCACTGAGAGGTTGCCACCGATAAGTTTGCCACGGGCAACGCCAGGAGTGATGGTCTGGATGCGATTGCCCACCTGCATGAGGCGAGAGTCGTCACCGCTGTCGGGCCAGTTTTGATAAGTGAGGGTTTCTCCATCAAACAGAGTGCGGCGAAAATAGTCAGTTTGCTGGGTGCGCCAGCCCGTGTATCCGTTGGGGCCGTGGAAGGTAACGAGTCCAGTTTTGGCGTAGATGCCGAGTAAAAGCGCGGTGATGTCGCTGAAGCCGACGATGATTTTGGGATTTTGGCGAATCAGGTCGTAGTCGAGATAGGGAAGGACTCGGCTACTCCCCCATCCGCCCCGAATCGGGATCAGGGCAGCAATATCAGGGTTAGCAAAGAATTCGTTAATATCCGCCGCCCGATCGCCATCTTCTCCCCCCAGATAGCCGTAGCGATCGCCCACGTGATTTCCGATGCGAGACTGAAGCCCTAAGCCGCTCATGGCATCGACAACGATATCAATCTCTTCTTGTCGAAAAATAGCAGTAGCGGGGCTGATGATTCCCACGGTGTCGCCCGGTTGTAGACGGCGTGGCTTCAATACGGATTGATGATCGGTGGCGATCGCTGCTGACTGCAAGCCTGGAGCAAGAGACAGTCCAGTGGTTGCGGCAGCTAGGGTAAGAAATTGACGACGATTGATCATGAGTAATGGGTTGTGTTGAGAATGGGTGCGATCGCCTAAAAGCCCGAACTTCGTCACTATTGCTATGCCTGGTCAGAGCAGTTAACAAATCCTCTGCTGATTTTAGGATTACTCTTTGCTAGTGGTTATACCATCGTGATAGCCGTTATTTCTGCCGAATTCGTCTTCCTCTTTTGGATCGATGCTAGCGCCACTTGCGCAGGCTCAGCGGTAGGGCTTTTTGCTGGAATGACGTTGCTCAATGTCCCAGGTATTTTCATTGCAGGATGTCCAATCTTTATCAACCTGCCTGAGATCACTTGTCTCACATTGATTCTAGATCGGCGACAGCAGACCGCTTCTGACTTCTCTTTTCCTCAACGGTTGACTTGGAAGGGCTGTATGAGTACGCTCTTTCGTTAAGCTGTCGCGTCGATAGCTTGTTCAGAACTCAAAAACTTGGCACCATCTGCGAGTCAGGGTAAGCGCAAGAAAAAAGGGACTGTGGGAGTTCGCCAGTCTATACTTCCATGGGAGTTCGCCAGACAAGAATCGCACCAAGTCATTGATTTGAAACAATCGAGAGTGACAACTCTAACAATGGTGGACATGGGCAAGAGCAACAAAGTAAGTATTTTGATTGACATTCAAATACAGCTTTTGTCTTTCCGGTGGTAGAGTCTCTGAAACGATCGTTGCGCTATGACTAAATGAGGGACTTTAACCACGAAGTATTGGTCTTTACCATCATTTCACCTAAAAGCGATCGCAATGAATAGTTATGACGTCATTGTTATTGGTGCTGGTCACAACGGTCTAGTGTGTGCGGCTTATTTGCTTAAAGCAGGTTACAGCGTTGCCTTGCTAGAGAAAAGATCCATCCCCGGTGGGGCAGCTACCACAGAAGAACTGATGCCCAATAAAGCACCAGGGTTTCAGTTCAACCGCTGCGCCATCGACCATGAGTTTATCCATCTCGGGCCCGTAGTGGAGGAGCTGGAGCTTAAAAAGTATGGCCTAGATTATCTTTTCTGTGATCCGGCGGTCTTCTGCCCAAATCCTGACGGGCGCTATTTTTTAGCCCATAAGTCGTTGGATAAAACATGCGCCGAGATTGCTCAGTTCAATCGTCGCGATGCTGAAAAATATCGTGAATTCATTAACTTTTGGCAACGGTTGACCCAAGCGATCACGCCCATTTTTAATGCGCCGCCCCAGGCGATCGTAGATATTTTGGGTAACTACGACCTCAATAGCATCACAAATCTCCTCAGCATTTTGGGTGGCCCTCATGAGACCCTCGACTTGATTCGGACGATGCTATCTAGTCCCAAGAATATACTCGATGAATACTTCGATTCCGAATTTGTTAAAGCTCCTCTAGCTCGCTTAGGTTCTGAGTTTGGAGCGCCGCCGTCGCAAAAGACCATTTCAGTCGGTGGCATGATGATGTCGATGAGGCATAAGCCAGGTATGGCTCGCCCTCGGGGTGGGACTGGAGCACTGACGGAAGCCCTCGTGAGATTGGTCAAAGAGAAGGGCGGAACCATCTTAACCGAGCAGTCTGTCGAGCGCATTTTGATGGATGAGGGACGAGCCGTTGGCGTCCAAGTTCAAGGTCATCAGGAATATCGCGCAAAGCTAGGAGTCATCTCCAACATCGATGCTAGACGGGTCTTCCTACAGATGATTGATCTCGGCGATCTTGATCATGAGTCGCGGAAATTGCACACGCGGTTGGATCGCCGTATCGTCAACAATAATGAAACAATTTTACGAATTGACTGCGCGCTTTCGGAAGCGCCTCGTTTTGAAGCGTACCAGCATCGCGATGATTACCTAATTGGCTCGGTGCTGATCGCTGACTCAGTACGCCAGGTTGAGATTGCCCACAACGACCCAGAAGTCGGCAAAATCCCCGACGAAGATCCATCACTGTACGCTGTAGTTCCTACCATGCGAGATCCCAGCATGGCTCCGAATGGAAAGCATACGCTTTGGATAGAATTTTTCGCACCTTACCAAATTGCTGGAACAAGCGACGGGTTAGCGGGCACGGGTTGGACGGACGACCTCAAAAACACCGTTGCGGATCGAGTGATTGACAAGCTCGCTGACTACGCTCCTAATCTGAAATCTTCCATCATCGCTCGCAACGTCGAGAGCCCAGCCGAACTAGGAGAACGATTAGGAGCTTACAAAGGCAACTACTACCACATCGATATGACGCTCGACCAAATGGTGTTTTTCCGGCCACTGCCCGAAATTGCGAATTACACAACTCCCATTGACGGACTGTATTTGACAGGTGCAGGAACTCACCCAGGTGGAGCGATTTCTGGTATGCCGGGTCGTAATTGTGCGCGGACTTTTCTAAATGCTCAGCAGCCTTTATTACACCGTTTGGAGGAGTTAGGAAAAAGCCTAATTCCTCGATGGTAAGCACGATTGGATAGCTGTAAGAAGGGCTAATTCAATTAGCTTTTGGCGATCGCAGAGTTCCAAATTCCACCTCTATCGTTTGAGTTCACCGCTGCTAGTGACGATTTTTCGATTAGATTAAATCCTATTCCACGCAACAAATCTGTGCGTCACCTGCTCTCATGGTTTACTCTCAAGCGATTCAGATCGTGGTCAAGAACCTGATGATCGAGGCTATGCAAGAGTTCAAGAAGTGGGGTCGTCCCATACATTGGTTGACTTGGGCGTAGTCTGTATTGCTACAGTGAGGTGCATTTTCACCAAAGCAACACCTGGTCAAACTCAATCGGCTCAAGATGGGTACACGGGTTTCGACGCTGAGAGCGATCGCCACAAGCACTCGACCATCTTTGAGAAAAGTTTTGCTGCAATCTACCGCTTAGCCAAAAATACTGCCAAAGAACTCAACCGCCTCTTTCAACGACGTGATGAATCGGTCGATTTCTTCGCGAGTGTTGTAAAAATAGAGGCTGGCACGGGCTGTCGATTGGGCATTGATGCAGCGGTGCAGCGGCTGGGTGCAGTGATGTCCGGCTCGAATTGCGATGCCCGACTGATCCAAAATCGTCGAAAGATCGTGAGGATGCACCGCTCCTGTTGTGAACGAAGCTAGAGACGCGCGACCTTCCCCATCAGCATTAGGCTTGGGGCCATAAACCCGCACTTCTGGAATCGTCGCTAACTGCTCAAGCAGATAGGCCGTTAGCTCGTGCTCGTAGGCTTCAATTTTGTCCATGCCGATCGCCATCAGATAGTCTACGGCAGCGCCCAGGGCGATCGCCTCGGCAATGGCTGGGGTTCCTGCTTCAAACTTGTGGGGCACGTCGGCATAGGTAGAGTGATCGAGAAACACATCCGCAATCATTTCTCCACCGCCCAAAAAAGGAGGCATGGCTCGCAACAGGTCGAGCTTGCCATAGAGAAAACCGATCCCGGTTGGGGCACACATTTTGTGGCCTGACGCCACTAGCCAATCGCAATCGAGATCCTGCACATCCACCGTCATATGAGGAACGCTCTGGCAGGCGTCGAGCAACACCTTCGCTCCATGCTCATGAGCTAGAGCCGCAATCTCTTTAGCTGGATTCACGCAGCCCAGCGTGTTGGAGACGTGAACAATAGAAACCAGTCGAGTGCGATCGCTTAGCAGTGACTTGTAATGCTCTAGATCAAAAGCCTCGTCTGGGTTCAACTCCACAAACTTGAGCACGGCTCCGGTGCGCTGAGCCACCAACTGCCAGGGAATCAGGTTGCTGTGGTGCTCCATCACCGACAGAATAATTTCATCTCCCGGCTTCAGGTGATTCATGCCCCAGGAGTAAGCCACCAGGTTAATGGCTTCGCTGGCATTGCGGGTGTAGATAATTTCTTCTCGTCGAGCCGCATTTACAAATGCCGCTACCTTATCTCGTGCTGCTTCATAGGCATCTGTCGCACGGGCACTGAGAGTATGAACGCCCCGGTGAACATTGGAGTTGTCTTGAGTGTAGTAATGCTGAAGTGCATCCAGAACCCGCTGGGGCTTTTGAGACGTTGCAGCATTATCAAGGTAGACCAGCGGCTTCCCGTTCACCTCTTGGTGCAAAATCGGAAAGTCTGCCCGGACAGCAGCGGCAAGAGTACGTTCTTGGGTGACAGTCATAGTGTCAAGTAGTCAGTGGGTGGGAGTAATAGAGAAGAAAGTGCGATCGCACAAATATAAATGGGAATCTTGGTCGAACCAAACTTCTGGTTCCATTTTGCTCAGAGTTATGGATTAGATTTGCTCTGAGTCAATGTTTCAACTCGTCGCGAGAGCGTGCGTCGCAGCGACTCTACTGGGATTTGCTGAAGAATCTCTGCGGCAAAGGCATACACCAAGAGGTCTTGCGCCTGCGTTGCATCAATACCTCGACTTTGGAGATAGAACACCTCATCCGCTTCGAGCTGGCTGACGGTGGCTCCGTGGGTACATTTCACGTTGTCCGCCACAATTTCGAGCTGGGGCTTGGTATCAACTCGACCTCGTGCAGAGAGAAGCAAGTTGCGGTTGAGCTGGCTCGCATTCGTCATCTGAGCCGCTTGAGGCACATTCACCTTTCCGTTGAAGATGGCATGAGCCTTATCGTCCACAATACATTTGTGAACTTGGCTGCTGCTGCCATAGGGCTTGTTGTAAGCAATCAAGCTGTGAGTATCGGCAAGCTGCTGCTCAGCGATCACCGTCAACCCATTCAATGTGGTGTCTGTCTCCTCGCCGCCTTGAAAGACCTCAAGATTATGACGAGACAGCTTTGCGCCTAAACTAATTGCATGGCAGGTGTAATGAGAAGCCTTGGCCTGACTCACCGCCGTTTTGCCGATGTGAATGGCATCTGGGCGATCGCGTTGCAACCTCACATGTTTAACCTGGGCATTTTCTTCAGCCCAAACTTCAGTGACGCTGTTCGTAAAGTATGTCCCGTCTCCGATCGCCACATGATCTTCGACTAGGGTGATGACGCTGTTGTGCTCAGCCACAACCAAGCAGCGAGGACTCACCGCCAAACCCTTTTGACCTGGCGTCGCTGCAGACGGCGCAGTCACAAACAGGAGATGGATCGGGACTGCGGTCACTACATTTTGAGAAACCCAAATCACAGCAGCATCCGCAAAGCTGGCGGTGTTGAGGGTCGTAAAGGTACTCTCTAGCCCTTCTTGCTTATCAAAATAACCCGACAGCGCCGTGGGTTTGGCAGCAAGAAAATTTGGGTCGGCAAGGTTCGTCACCACTAACCCATCTGGCAGCTCATCGGCTGTGGATAGATGAGACGCATAGTGACCATTGACGAAGACGAGGGTACATCCTCGTGCTTCTGGTAAGTCAAACGACTCTAAATCAGTCTTGGTCACACCCAAGTCTTGATTGGCAACCGTCTGAAACTCTTGCTCCAGCAGGGGTGAAAAATCAAAAAATCGCCATTCTTCATCGCGGGTTGAAGGCAAAGAGAGCGATCGCACCTCACTGGCTGCGCGATCGCGGATGGTGCTGAATGGGTTAAGCGCATCGTGGTTTGTAGAAGCTGTATCGAGAGACATTCGCCCTTCTAGCAACTTTTGCAATGCTTCCCTACGATCGACTCGTTTTGGTGCTGATGTATTGGAAGCACCGGAGTCAGAAACTTGAATCGCCATCACACCTCCACCGTCTCTGCCGCGTCCTGCAACACCCAGTCGTAGCCGCGAGCTTCGAGTTCGTGAGCCAAATCTTTGTCACCTGTGCGGATAATGCGTCCCTTTTCCATCACGTGAACGTAGTCCGGCACGATGTAGTCCAGCAGTCGCTGATAGTGAGTGATGAGAATGATTGCGTTGTCTTCGTTAGCAAGCTGATTGACACCATTAGCCACAATCTTGAGGGCATCAATGTCAAGCCCCGAATCGGTCTCGTCCAAAATTGCGAGAGTGGGTTCCAGCAGAGCCATTTGCAAGATCTCGTTGCGCTTCTTCTCTCCTCCGGAAAAGCCTTCATTGACGCTGCGAGTCAAAAAACTAGGATCCATCTTGACAACATCCAGCTTTTCACGCACCAATTCGTCAAAGTCAAAAGCATCTAGCTCTTCCAATCCTTGCTGTTGCCGTCGGGCATTGTATGCTACCCGCAAAAAGTCTAGATTACTGACACCTGGAATCTCCAAGGGATATTGAAATGCCAAGAAGACACCGGAGCGAGCCCGCTCTTCGGCTTCGAGTTCCAGCAAATCCTGACCCTGGAACTCGACACGTCCACCCGTCACCGAATAGTCAGAGTGACCTGCCAATACCTTAGAGAAAGTGCTTTTGCCAGAACCGTTCGGCCCCATGATGGCGTGAATTTCGCCTGCCTTGACCTCTAGATTCATACCTTTGAGGATGGGGGTCTCTTCTACTTCTGCTGTCAGCCCTGAAACGGACAGCAAAACGTCACTGTTGTCTCTAATCATCGTGATGCTCTGTATGCTTTCAAAACGGTTCCTATTGGATTGCTCAATTCTCTGCTGATGATTGATTAGCCAACACTGCCTTCGAGCTTGAGTGCCAACAGGCGATCGGCTTCGACCGCAAATTCCATGGGTAGTTGGCTGAAGACATCTTTGCAAAAGCCGCTGATAATCATCGATACGGCATCTTCAGCAGAGATTCCTCGCTGTAGGAAGTAAAACAGCTGGTCTTCACCAATCTTGGAGGTAGACGCTTCGTGTTCTACTTTGGCCGCGTTGTTTTGTACCTGAATGTAGGGAAACGTATTCGCTTCGGCACAGTCTCCAATCAACATGGAATCGCACTGGGAATAGTTACGGGCTCCCTTCGCTTTAGGAGACATCTTCACCAAACCGCGATAACTGTTTTGCGATCGCCCAGCCGAAATTCCCTTCGAGATGATGGTGCTGCGGGTGTTTTTACCCACATGAATCATCTTGGTTCCGGTATCAGCTTGCTGACAGTTGTTTGTAAGCGCCACTGAGTAAAACTCGCCTACGGAATTGTCGCCGACTAAAACGCAGCTTGGGTACTTCCAAGTAATTGCGGAACCCGTTTCGACCTGAGTCCAGGAGATCTTGGAGTTCACACCTTGGCACAATCCTCGCTTGGTTACGAAGTTATAGATCCCGCCTTTGCCGCTCTCGTCTCCGGCGTACCAGTTCTGAACGGTAGAGTATTTGATCTCAGCGTTGTCCAAAGCCACGAGTTCGACCACAGCGGCGTGTAGCTGATTGGTGTCAAACATGGGAGCCGTGCAGCCCTCCAGGTATGTCACTGAGCTTGCTTCTTCAGCAATAATCAAGGTGCGCTCAAACTGTCCCGAATCACCGTTATTGATTCGGAAGTAAGTCGACAAATCCATCGGACACTTGACGCCCTTTGGAATGTAGACAAAGGAACCATCACTAAACACGGCTGAATTGAGAGCCGCGAAATAGTTGTCTCCCGTCGGCACGACGCTACCCAGATACTTTTCCACGAGTTCTGGGTGATCTTGAACAGCCTCAGAAATCGAACAAAAAACAACGCCTTCTTCGGCTAGCTGCTTCTTAAAAGTCGTTGCAACAGAAACACTATCAAATACGGCATCAACCGCGACGTTGGAAAGGCGCTTCTGCTCAGACAGTGGAATACCGAGCTTCTCGAAAGTCTCTAACAGCACCGGATCGACTTCATCCAGGCTTTCCAGCTTGTCCTTTTTCTTAGGAGCCGAATAGTAGACAATTTTTTCGTAATCAATCGGCGGATAGGAGACATGAGGCCAAGTTGGCTCCTGCATCTTGCGCCACTGACGATAGGCTTTGAGCCGAAAATTGAGCATAAACTCTGGCTCGTCCTTCTTAGCTGAGATGAGACGAACGACCTCCTCGCTAAGACCGGGCGGCAAGCTCTCCGACTCGATATCAGTGACGAATCCGTACTTGTAAGGCTGGTTAACTAAAGATTTAACCGTAGCAGTCATAAGATCGCTCTCTCAAATGGTCAGCAGTTGTTGTAAGCAGTAACGTACAGACTGGCAGAAAATGCACGGAAAAAGGCTTATTAAGAAGTAGGCGATCGCCATGCCACTTATTTTTCCGATTCCCTGCAATCTCAGCGCTATTCAGAAGTCTAAGTACACTTGAATCCTGAACAGCGCTCGACCTCCAGCTAGCTGGTTACTGGTCGGTTGTGGATCGAATTTCTTCAAAACTAATATCTTGCCGCTCTCCGGCGAAGTCGTTGTCCTCGGTAAGGAAGAGCATACAGTGACATTCTTTGCGCTCTCGCATTGGCACACAGGGACAATTCCAATACGCAGCCTCGGCTTCAGCCTGCTTGTCTTCGTAGTGACGACAGGGACACAGAGGCGCACCAAGGTCATCCTTATGCTTTGCCAAACCTTCAATTACAACCGCCGTTACGCCCGGATCAACACAAAAGTAAGTACCCGTACGCTTGGCATAAGTTTCGGAAAAATTCCGCATAGCCTCCAGACTTTTGGTGGTGGCTTGGTTGGTTTGACTCTCAGTTGACGTATTCATAAGCAGGGCGACAGGGCAGCCAATAACTTCTATAATTTAAAACAACTCTCACGTTGCTTAAATCCATTGTAGGCTAGTTTAGCAACTTTTTTGTTGTTAAACTCATCTCAGTAGTAAGTGATGATGCCTCACATCTGAAAGATACCAATTTGTGCACACTGCTCCAGCTTGTGTCAGTTCATTAAGAATCAATGCAATGACGCACTGACTGAAGTAACGCAGCTCGAATTAAGACCAGAAGCTCGTATCGTTGCAAGCATTGCGTGTAGATCGTGTAGATAAAGATACAGCATCGTTCCTTTGGATTTTTGGCTTAATTCACCTTCTAGCCATTTTTTGTAGACTCAGCCTCAATACTTTGGTACGACCATGGCAACGACGCAGTATCCATCGAGCAAAGAAGACATTCTCAACTATCTTGCTAAGCAAGGACAAGGTAGCGCCCAAGACCTTGCGAACCATCTCAACATCAGTCCTCAAGCCACTCGCCGTCATCTCAAAGATCTTGAGTCTGAGGCTTTAATCGAGCACCGTACGATTCAGGCTGGCATGGGCCGTCCCCAGCATCTGTATCAGCTGAGTGAAAAGGGGCGCGATCGCCTTCCCGCCCGCTATGGAGATTTTGCGCTATCGCTCCTTGACACTCTGGCTGAAACTGTAGGTCGAGAACAAGTAGGGACAATCTTGCGGAAGCAGTGGGAGCGAAAAGCTTACGAGTATCAGGTTCAGATTGGTAGTGGCACAACAGTTCAGGAGAAAGTGGAGAAGCTCGTGGAGCTGCGACGCGCCGAGGGATACATGGCAGAGTGGCGCAGTATCGAGCCTGAGACCAATAGCGAAGCACCCATAGATAGCAAGAATGGTAAAGGCCATAGTGAGTCATCCGCGCTTGTGTCAGCCCTTGCGCCTGAAAAGCTCTCTATTGAAAAGGATGAGCAGTCCGTCAACGGCCAAAATCAGGGACAAAAATTTATGATCACAGAATACAACTGCGCGATCTCAGATGTTGCCCTCTCATTTCCTAGCGTTTGTGGTCACGAGCTGGAAATGTTTGAGCTTGCTCTCGATGGGTGCACTGTCAAGCGCACCCACTGGTTAGTGGATGGCGAACATCGCTGTGGCTACCTGATTGAAGAGAGAGAGAAGGCTTAGATCGTTTTCTTGTGATGAGCGATCGCCATCAATCATCTTTTAGCCAATCGAGGTCAGTCCAAATCAACCCTCACGATACAAGCCCGTTCGTCAAACTGCATTGACCAAGACTATCGACCGACAATTATGTTTTCATCGAGTTCAGCCAATTATGATTTCTTGACCGACAAAGAAGCGGCTTCCGTCGATGCGGCTCTGCTGACCTCCCGCGATAAATTCGTGACTCGGGTTGCTATCTATTCTCTTCGTGTGCTGAAGCAAATTGCACAGCAGGAAGAGGTGGCGATCGCTCAGATCGCTTCTCAGCAAATCGAGGATTGGGTACAACAGGACGAAACTCTCAAGCAAAACCAAACGGCAGGACTTGAAACAGATGAAGGATTTATCACCTTTTTTACTCGTCTTGTCTTGTCTTCTCTCAAGCCTCTCAATCAAATTGCCGAAGAGGCAGACGTTTCGCTTGAGAATGTTTCTCCTGATCACGTCATTCAATGGTTTGAGCAAAAGGCGAAGCAGCGTCTAGCACAAGATCCCTCTTAATCCTTTCGGTTCTCAGCTCATTCAGGATCGCGCGCTCAACTCTTTTGAAAATCGGCTTTTGTAAACCTGTTCACAATAAAGTTTACAATTGAGTCAGGTCGCCACCACAGGCAATCTATTCCCCTTTAGCCCTTTGATAATAAAGCTTAGAGCAGTAGAGCTAAGACTATTCAGTTGCTTTAGGGGGAAACATTACGTTAAATTTAGTTAAGATTTAGAAAAGCGATTTCAGATTCTGATGGTCAGAGAGCGAACTGAAATCCTCTTTAGTTCCCGTCACTCAAAGCTTAGAGGCTCTCATCTGACCGCTCTTATCGAGACGAGGAACGCGATAAGCAGCTTAAAGACTTGAAACTCAAACGTTTTATGAAATTTGTTCCTACTGATTTTTTGAGGCTAAGCGCACTATGAAATTTTCCTGGAGAACAGTGCTGCTCTGGGCACTACCCATTTTGGTCATTGGGTTCTTTCTGTGGCAGGGCGTTTTCTCATCTGCTTCCACGATGGAAATGGGCAACAACGCGGCCAACACTCGGATGACCTATGGTCGTTTTCTAGAGTATCTAGATGCTGGCCGAGTGACCAACGTAGACTTTTATGAAGGAGGACGTACGGCTATTATCGACGCGGTTGATCCGCAAGTCGGTAACCGTATTCAGCGAGCACGGGTAGATTTACCAGGGAACGTTCCCAGTTTGGTCTCCAGGCTCAAGAATGAAGGCGTTAGCTTCGATACTCATCCTCCTCGCAACGACGGTGCAGTTTGGGGACTGTTGGGCAACCTCATTTTCCCCGTGCTACTGATTGGCGGATTGTTTCTTTTATTCCGTCGCTCTGGCTCTGCTGGTGGTGGCCCTGGTCAAGCTATGAACTTTGGCAAGTCCAAGGCTCGTTTTCAGATGGAAGCTAAGACGGGCGTCATGTTTGATGACGTTGCCGGAATTGATGAAGCCAAAGAAGAGTTGCAGGAGGTTGTCACCTTTCTGAAGAAACCCGAGCGCTTCACTGCAGTTGGCGCTCGCATTCCCAAAGGTGTATTACTTGTTGGTCCTCCTGGAACAGGTAAAACCCTGCTCGCAAAGGCGATCGCCGGAGAAGCAGGGGTTCCTTTCTTCAGCATCTCAGGTTCCGAGTTTGTTGAAATGTTTGTTGGTGTCGGTGCGTCTCGAGTCCGCGATCTGTTCAAGAAAGCAAAAGAAAATGCACCTTGCATCATCTTCATTGATGAGATTGACGCGGTAGGTCGCCAGCGTGGTGCTGGAATCGGTGGCGGCAACGACGAGCGGGAACAAACCCTCAACCAGCTGCTGACTGAAATGGACGGGTTTGAAGGAAACACCGGCATTATCATCATCGCCGCCACAAACCGAGCGGACGTCCTCGACTCCGCACTGCTGCGCCCCGGTCGCTTTGATCGTCAGGTCATGGTGGATCCGCCTGACGTTAAGGGTCGCCTCGAAGTGCTGGAAGTTCATGCTCGTAACAAGAAGCTGTCTGAGACCGTGTCTCTTGATGCGATCGCCCGCCGGACTCCAGGCTTCACAGGTGCTGACCTCGCCAACTTGCTCAATGAAGCAGCAATCCTGACAGCTCGACGTCGAAAAGAAGCCATCACCATGGCAGAAATTGACGATGCCGTTGATCGCGTCGTCGCAGGCATGGAAGGCACGCCACTGATTGACAGCAAGAGTAAGCGATTGATTGCTTATCACGAGCTGGGCCATGCCATTATCGGAACTCTTGTTAAGGATCACGACCCAGTTCAAAAGGTGACGTTGATTCCTAGGGGACAAGCCCAGGGATTGACCTGGTTCACCCCAAGTGAGGATCAAACTTTGATTTCTCGCTCTCAAATTACAGCGCGGATTACTGGAGCCTTAGGGGGGCGTGCCGCTGAACATGTCATCTTCGGTGATGCTGAAGTGACTACGGGTGCGGGCAATGACCTACAACAAGTCACAGGCATGGCTCGTCAGATGGTGACTCGATTTGGGATGTCCGATTTAGGGCCTGTCTCCCTCGAAGGGCAGCAAAGCGAGGTGTTCTTGGGACGAGACTTGATGACCCGTTCTGAGTACTCAGATGAGATTGCTTCACGCATCGATTCACAAGTGCGCGTTATCGTTGAGCACTGCTACGATGAAGCCTGCCGAATCATTCGAGAGAACCGAGCGGCCATTGACCGTCTGGTTGATCTATTGATTGAGAAGGAAACGATTGATGGTGAAGAGTTCCGTCAAATCGTGGCAGAATACACCGACATTCCTGAGAAAGAGCAGTTTGTTCCTCAGCTGTAAGCCCAGCTCTCATTGACTCGAAATTCCTTCGCGCTTTAATAGCAAAGTAGGAATCAACATAAGAAGGTGCGTATCCATTTAGGGTACGCACCTTCTTCTTTCTCTATCTCTACGCTGTGCTTATATAGCAATGCGCAGATAGGTTAGGACAGATATTGATGGAGAAGCCGCGCACCGCGCGGCTTCTCCATCAACGATTGGTTTTATATCAGCGCGTAGCACTATAACTCAGCAGTTCATGAGTCGTATTTTGAGCGCTACTCAGTATTACAAGCTCGACGCCTCATTTTGCAGCCTTGGTATCTCCGCCTAGTCGCTGGTCAAAATAGCATTGAACGCCGGAGGGTACACAAGCTTGCCGCTTAAGCGAGATTGGTATTGAGTCAGCCGTAACACCATAAATGCTTCGTCTGGAAAGGCAAAAGGCGGTTCGATGCCATAAAGAGAAGCCCGCTTAAAACCAAATCTGGGATAAAACTGCGGATGACCTAAAAGATTAATCAGTGGTTCTCCTCGGTCGTCGGCGATCGCCACAGCTCGGCGCATTAAGGAACTACCAATCGCTCGATTCTGCATTTCAGGCACCACACCCATAGGAGCTAAAATCGGAATTTGATAGGTGTCATTTCCCACCAAATCAGCATAGCTAATCATTAGATGCCCGACAACAACACCTTCCCATTCGGCAACTAGAGCAAGCTCTGGAATGTAGCGATCGCTTAGGCGAATAGCGTGGACAAGCTCAGCCTCGTCATCACCACCAAACGCTTGCAGGTGTACCTGCGTAATTGCATCAACATCCTCAAGCTTTTCAGGGCGAATGTGGAGTGTAGTGTAAATCATAGGGAAGGACGCGATGGTACATCGTCGAGACTAAAGACATTACGCATCATACTTCTCATAGGCTTCGACAATGCGCTGCACCAGAGGATGCCGCACCACGTCAGCTTTTGTTAGTTCACAAAAAGCAATTCCTTCAACATTCTTGAGAATTTTTTCTGCCATCGCTAATCCCGACAGCTGATAGCGAGGCAAATCTGTTTGAGTAATGTCCCCCGTGACGACCATTCGCGATTTTTGACCGAGACGAGTCAACACCATTTTCATCTGTGGGGGTGTTGTGTTCTGAGCCTCGTCAAGAATCACGAAGGCATTGCTGAGCGTACGACCTCGCATATAAGCAATCGGTGCGACCTCAATAATGCCTCTCTCCATGTAGCTTGGAACTTTCTCAGGATCAAGCATTTCGTAAAGAGCGTCGTACAAGGGTCTTAGATACGGATTCACCTTTTGCTGCAAATCTCCTGGCAGAAATCCTAGTTTTTCGCCTGCTTCAACTGCGGGTCGCGTCAAAATCAGTCGCTCAACCTCGTTGCTCAACAGTGCCTGCACAGCTAGAATAGCAGCCAAAAAAGTTTTTCCTGTACCGGCAGGGCCAATACAAAAGGTCAGGTCATGTTTGCGAATGGCATCAATGTATTGCCGTTGATTTCGAGTCTTAGCTCGAATGCTTAAACCTTTGCGAGTATTGACGAGTACGTCATCATAGATATCTTTAAGCCGATCCGTCTGCTGAGTATTGATGGCATGACGAGCCGTGAGTATATCCGCAGCATCGATAGACTGCCCCTCTGACCAAAGGGGTTCTAGAGATTGAACCAGCGCTTCACATTGCAGAACAGCACTCTCTGTGCCAGACAAATAAAGCTCCTGACCTCTTAGCACAACTGTTGCGCCAGTAAGGGCTGCCATTTTTTTGAGATTGGTTTCTCGTTCTCCGGCAAATGCGATCGCATTGGTAGGAGAGTTGAGATCGAGAGTCCGATTAATCGGCATAGATCTAAGTTGTAAACAAAAAATGTCAACATCTAGAAACAGAACTAGATGTTGACACTACGCTCATTAAAGTGCAATGAATGGATTTTGGATATAGCAATGCGCAGATAGGTTAGGACAGAGATTGATGGAGAAGCCGCGCGGTGTGCGGCTTCTCCATCAACGATTGGTTTTATATCAGCGCGTAGCACTATATTTGTCGTGTTTATCAAACGATGCGTTATAGATAAAAGCTAAAGCCTTTACCGAATACGCTTTCGATCAGAATCTAGCTTACGCTTGCGCTGCAAGCTAGGCTTTTCGTAGCGCTCTCAACGCCTCATCTCAGACAAAATACCTGCCCGCTGAATCTTTTTCTTGAATAGAATGAACAGGTTCTAGACCAATATGAACGCCCTCTGCTTAAAACAAGTATAAATGAAGCAACTGCTTCATTCCTGATTCCGTAGCTCATCGCTAAGTTCGGTTGTTTATCACTCTTGGTTGCTACGAGAGGGGCGCGGGCGATTTCCTCTGACAGGAGGCTTAGGAGCAGAACTTCGTCTGCTCTCATGAGAGCTACGCTCCCCATGCTTGTTCTCGTGACTACTGTTTCCAAACACTTCTAGATGAACCGACTGGGCATAAATTTTGGCGATCGCTTGCAACACATTGCGGATAGCAAGAATGTTGCGTCCACCCCGACCAAAGATGCGGCCTTTGTCTTCCCCTTCAACAGCTAAGCGAATTAGCACTCTTCCCAGACCTTTAGAAGCCTCGCAATCAAGCTTAAGAGACTCAGGATGATCTAAGAAAGGTTCGCACAAAAATCGAACAAGCTTTGAATAATCTGGCTCACTCATATGGTTTGAGTCAGGAGGTTTTTAGAGGTTTGAAAGGGGCAGTCTAAATCAATTTAGAGGTCAAGTAACCAGCCAAAAGTCTTTTAATCTGCACTGACCTGTTCAAAAACGTTTGCCCTCTGAAGAATATGGCGCACGGTATCAGTCGGTTGTGCTCCATCTTTGAGGCGTTTCACAATTGCAGGAACATCAAGGCGAGTTTCATCTGTTCGAGGATTGTAAAAGCCGAGTTCTTCCAAAGGACGTCCGTCTCTCCGACTGCGACTGTTGATCGCTACAATGCGGTAGCTGGCCTCTCTTTTCTTACCGTAACGCTTGAGTCTTAGCTTAATCATGCCTGAACAAATTTCCTTGTAACTGTGTCCTGCGACTAACCAACACGAGCCTTCAATATATCACTTTTCCCAAAGTGTCTTTCGTTTAATCCAGAGACTTGTTCACAGACTGCCAAAACCCTTCTTCTTTTTCGACTTTTTCTTTTTCTTACCTGGGCTTCCACCGCCTGGGTAGCCTCGCCAACCAGGCCCAGGCCCGTTTCCAGGTGCCCCCATGCCGGGCGCACCCATACCATCAGGAGCACTGCCGCCAAACAATCCCCCAAGTCCTGGCATGTTCAGATTTCCTTGACCCATTTGCTGCATGAGCGTTCGCATCTTCTGGAAATCGCTCACGAGCTTACTGACATCATTGAGCGCTAGACCTGATCCTTTCGCAATTCGACGGCGACGACTCGGTGAACCCGCCAATAGATCTGGGTTCCGTCTCTCGTCTAAAGTCATCGATCTAATCATTGACTCAGCCCGTTTCATCTGAGCTTCGCCTTGCTCCAACTGAGACCCGGATATTTTGTTCATTCCAGGGATGAGCTTAGCAATTCCTCCCAGCGAACCCATTGTTTTAAGCAGGCGGGTTTGCTTCAAGAAATCGTCGAAGTCAAATTGAGCAGACAGGATTTTTTCCTGCATCTTGCCTGCTTCTGTGACATCGATTTCTTCCTGGGCTTTCTCTACTAAGGTCAGAACGTCACCCATACCCAAAATTCGCGATGCCATGCGATCGGGATAAAAGGGCTGAAGGGCTTCGACCTTTTCACCGATACCGACAAATTTGATGGGTTGTCCAGAAATTTGTCGGACAGATAACGCTGCTCCACCTCGTGTGTCGCCATCCAACTTGGTCAAAATGGCTCCAGTAACCCCAATTTCCTCATGGAAAGTGCGGGTTAGGTTTGCAGCTTCTTGGCCCGTCATCGCGTCAACAACCAACAGCACCTCATGAGGAGAGACAGCTGCTTTGACATCTGCCAGTTCTGCCATCATCGATTGATCAATCTGAAGACGACCTGCTGTGTCGATGATGACTGTGTCAATTCCTTCTTTTCGGGCTTGCTCAATCCCTTGACGTGCAATATCTACTGGATTTGCGTCAGTGCCCATTTCGAAGACAGGCACGTCGATTTGCTTACCCAAAGTAATCAGCTGATCGACCGCAGCAGGTCGATAGATGTCGGTTGCGACCAAAAGAGACGATCGGTCTTGCTTTCGCAGATGTAGAGCCAGCTTAGCTGATGCAGTCGTTTTACCTGTCCCCTGAAGACCCGCCATTAAGATGACAGTGGGAGCGTCTTCGCTGTGGGCAAGGGGACTATGTGTGTCTCCCATAACGGAGACGAGTTCATCATGGACAATTTTGATGAATTGCTGATCAGGCCGAACTCCTGAAATCACCTCGGCTCCCTGAGCCTTAGATTGAACTTCGCTGATAAAAGTCTTGATGACCTGAAGATTGACATCCGCCTCAAGCAACGCTCGGCGAACCTCTCGAAGCGCGTCTTGAACGTTGGAATCGGAGATTTTGTCTTGGCCTCGAAGTGATTTCCAAGCAGATTCGAGGCGGTCAGCGAGAGCATCAAACATAGAAATAAAGGCGCAGCAATAAAGTGCAATCAAAAAGTGTAGTGAATCGGAAAAGTATTCTAAGATTCTGGCTCTAACGTCTTCACGGTAGGCGAACCATCGCCATCACGAACATTAGAGTGGTCAGAGAACTAGGATACCGCTGAAGCAAGTCTGCACGATAGACCTGTACTTCGGTAATTGCGTCACATTCCTTATTCAAACCTAGCAAAAATTTTGAAGAAGCTGACTAGATTGCTTCTATTTCATCTGCATCTGCTGTTTCTGCACTATATTTTCGATAGAGGTAGCGACTTCAAATCTAAATCTTTTGCTTTGCGAAGCGCCACATTAAGTTAGTGCAAGCAAGTCGACTAGATATGGATACCTATAAAAAAAGGCAAGAAAAAAGGGAGAGTCGTTTGGAAACTCTCCCAACCATCAGGGTGCATCTACATAACATAGTATGCCACATCAGGGGTGAGGGGTGTAACCCCTTTTGTCAATTTTCTGTAAAATCTCTGCCGAGCGATCGCCTAAAGTTTCACGAAGCAGACCCTAAAATCTCTCGGCATTCTTTTTACGCCATCCACTGTATTCCTTTGTTGTCATGGTTTCCAGTCCCCCAAAAAGGAAAAAGGTGTGAAGGATATACCCTTCACACCTTCCCGAATTCTCAAGCAAGAAAAACTTGAGAGATGTTATCTTTTGTGTCGCATCTCTGAATACAGCGTACACAAGTCGAGAATTTCATCAACTTACGAGCGGACAGTCGATGCAAGAGTCCGGCGCTTCGTTGCTAGACGGAAGGTGGAAATAATATCGCCTTCTTGCCAGCCATTGAAGTTGTCAAGACCAATTCCGCATTCGTAACCAGCGTTGACTTCTTTGACATCATCTCTAACACGCTTTAAGGAGTCTAAGTTGCCTTCATGGACTACTTCTCCTCCACGGTTGACCCGGATTCGGCAGTTACGAACGGCCTTGCCCGACAGAACATAACATCCTGCAACAGCTCCCTTGCCTACCGGGAAGACGGCACGAACCTCTACCTCTCCTAATGGCTCTTCTACGAGTTCGGGTTCGAGTAGACCTTCCATCGCTCCTTGAATGTCTTCTAGAAGCTTGTAGATAATCTCGTACTCTCGAATGTCAACCCCAGCCCGATCGGCTGCTTGTCGAGCGCCGCTTGCCAGAGTGGTATTGAAGCCGATAATAACGGCGTTACTCGCAGCAGCCAAATCTACGTCGGTCTCAGTCACTTCTCCAGGAGCTGCAAATAGGACTCGGATTTGCACTTCTTCTTGCGGTAGCTGCTGAAGTGATGACAGAATCGCTTCAATCGATCCCTGGACATCACCCTTGAGAACTAAGTTGAGATCCTTCAGCTCACCTTCTTGAGCCTGTGCTGAGAGAGTATTGAGGCTTACTCGTCTGGACGCCATTGCTTGTTGGAGTCGAGATAGTCGCTGTTGATCGGCGCGATCGCCCGCAGTGGAGCGTGCTTCCTTCTCTTCAACGAACACCTCAAACTCGTCACCCGCCGCAGGCACATCGCTAAGACCAAGAACTTCCACCGCAAACGAGGGTGTAGCATCGTCTACGCGATTGCCGCGATCGCCAATCATGGCACGAACCTTACCGAAAACCGAGCCAGCAACGAGAGTATCTCCGACTCGTAACGTTCCATTTTGAATCAGGAATGTGGCAACAGGCCCACGCGCCTTGTCGAGATTTGCCTCGATAATTGTTCCTCTAGCTGGACGATTTGGATTGGCATAGAGGTCTTCCACCTCAGCCACCAACACAATCATCTCAAGCAGAGTATCGAGGTTCTCGCCCATCAACGCACTCACAGGAACAAAGATGGTATCACCACCCCATTCTTCTGGTACTAGGTTGTGCTCAGTAAGCTCTTGCTTCACCCGATCAGGTTGAGCCCCTTCCTTGTCGATTTTGTTGATCGCAACAACGATTGGGACTTCAGCGGCTTGAGCATGCTTGATCGCCTCGATCGTTTGAGGTCTAACGCCGTCATCAGCTGCAACAACCAAAATGGCGATGTCTGTAACGCGGGTGCCTCGGGCTCGCATCGCCGTAAACGCTTCGTGACCTGGAGTATCTAAGAAAACAATCTGTTCTTCCTTGCCACCGTGTTCAATATCGACATGGTACGCACCAATATGCTGAGTAATACCCCCAGCTTCGCCTTGGGCAACCTTGGTTTGTCGAATTGAGTCCAGCAGAGTCGTCTTACCATGGTCAACGTGTCCCATGATAGTCACAACCGGAGGACGACGCTGAAGGTTATCAAGGTCGGAAGGATCCAGCATCTCTGTGGTCTTCTTCGCCTCAGCTTCAGCCTCGGTGGTCTCTACCATGACCTCGAATTCTTCAGCAACCATAGTCGCCGTTGGAATATCAAGGATTTGGTTGATATTGGCAGCAATGCCTTTGAAGAAGAGACTTCTAATCACTTCCGTTTCTGGCACGGAAAGCTTCTCAGCCAGATCGTGGACTGAAATGCTATCGCTAAGCGTAATAAGTTCAGGACGATCTTGCTGTTTAGCCTGCTCTCGGCGATCGCGTCGCTGATTACGATTGTCTCGCGATGAGGAGGACTTCTTGCGCCGAGGCGTAGAAGCCGCAGGCTTGCTCTGTGATCCCCCAGCAGATTTTGGCTTGGGTGGACGCATCAAAGACATACTGATTTGAGCCTGAGAAACATCATCAGATGAATCTGAGCCGTCTTCGTCAAGGATATCAAGATCATCGTCGTCGTCTTTGATTAGCGGCTGACGTCGCTTAGGCTTAGTTGCCTTTTCCGCCTTGAGCAAACGCTCTTGCTCATCATCTTCCTCCGCTTCTTCACGCCGCTTCGTTTTCCTTGGTGGACGTGGAGGAACCGGGCGTCTGAGTTGACTTTCATCAACAAGAGCCTGTTGATCAGAGCGATTATCTCTTTCATCCGTTTTAGACTCTTCAGCCTCAGCTTCCGCCTGCTGCTGACGAGTGACAGGACGCTTCAGCTTAGGCTTAGGTGCAAGGGTAGGAGGCTGTGGTTTTGCAGCCATCGCGCCGTTTGCATCATCGTCTGATTGAGCAACACCATTAGACTCATCACCGTCTGATTTCGAGGGAGGACGAGGAGCCTGTCGCAACACAGGCAACTCTGCTGAGCTAGATTCCCTCGTGTCGGCTACTTCAGGTCTTACGTCTTCTGCTCGAGAGCGAGGTGGGACGAGCTTTGGCTTTTTAACCGCTGGAACATCGGCTGTGGGAGTAGCTGATCCATTGTCCGAAGAATAAGCAGCAACGGACGGTTTATCATCGACGCTTTTGAGATCGCCAGGACGCGAAATTGGCTTATTAAGAGATGGAGCACTAGATTCTGCGGATGATTGGGAACTCGTTACTGTAGCTTGATGAGGGTCAGTTTTTCCACCCGTTTGAGAAGAAGCCGGAGGCTGACTGACTTGAGGCTTATCTGCCAAATCGGGACGATGAGCATCCACATCTCCTTTTTTCTTTCGAATCTCAAGGATTTGCTGCTTTTTCTTAATCGGAGGCTTGACACCGGAGGATGGACGAGGAGCCTGCTGCGGCTGTTTAGCCGGAGCTTTAGGACGATTTAGAGATGTTTTTGGGGTGTATGTTGATGCCGCTGAGCGTATCTTGCCAGCGGTTTCCTCAGTAATCGTACTGCTATGGCTCTTGACCGGGATCTCTAACCGCTCACAGATCGCCAATATGTCTCGATTCTCCAGATTCAACTCCTTCGATAGTTCGTAAATTCTGACTTTACCGTTGTTCATCCAGTGATTTCCTCTCCGTGCCAACTGATGTTTTACATAAATGACCTGCTTTGCTTCGCTAAACTACAGTCTCAGAACTCTAAAACTCATCTGCGATCAAGTGCATGGCAACCTGAATATGATTTGACTCTTTGTCTACTAGTGCTGACAGAGCGTTATTCCTTTTTCGTACAGGCGGATAGCTTGGATAAAAGAACTACCACCTTTTGTTTATTCAGACCCTACACTTGCAATTCAGGGACAGCCTGACCATTCTATCGTTAAAGTTCTTTTACGATTATCGCCGCTTGGCCAATATGTTTTCAGGCAAGGAAAACGGTTTATCTCATTCAGCTTGCCGTTAACTTCTTGTAGACGCTTTCGCCTGAAGCTCTTCTCGTTTTCTAAGACCTGCAATAGTTTTGCATACATAGTCGATCTTACAAGGTTCAAGTCATCCTTGCAGTAATTTCGGCTCTAAATTACTTTTCTACAAACAACAAACATACAGGACTATGGCTCTATTGTTTGAGCGGTGGGTGCCTGACTCACTCGCTGCCATAAAAAGTCATACAGAGAATCTTTAACTTGAGACTTGAGAACTCTGCTGAGCCGATTTTTCCGCTGTGCCTGCTTGATGCAACTAGCTGACGGGCACAAATACGCGGAGCGACCCATCCCTTCGTCCAAAGTCACTTGGCGAGTTTGATGGTTACGCACGACGCGAAAAAACTCATTACGATGGGCTACACGACGGCATGATATGCATCTGCGGTAGTTAGTCTCCATAGAGTAGTAGTCTCCATAGATCACGAAGGACAGAACTGCTCGGTACTGAGAATCAACGGGAGAGAGCCGTTTTATAGCTCTCTCCTTATTTGTTTGATTAGCTCGGCGGACGCAAGAGACTATTCAGATTGAGTTGTCTTGTCTGTATCTGCGTCTGGTTCTTCATCTGCATCGATCTCATCATCGGCTTCAGTTACTTCATCAGTTATTTCAACAGATGCGATCGCCGCTTCAGAAGCATCAGGATCTTCATTGGCATTGGCTGCATGGACATCTTGGCTTGCTGTCGTTGTCTCGGCTTCGATCAGGTCGCTATCATCTTCTGTCGATTCTTCAGTAAGCTCCTCGACTTCTCCTGCACCATCATCCTCATCGCCATCTTCTGCGACCGAGTCCTCCAATGTGGAGTCATCGGTAATGTCAGGGGCGGGAGAGATGTTTTCCTCCTGTTCGAGATCACCTGCCTCAGTTGCAGCTGCATCTTCCAAAGCTTCGGCTTCCAAAGCTTCGGCTTCAGCTCTTTGTGCAGCGAGCTTAGCTTGGTGCTTGGCTACAAGTTCAGCAGCAAGTTGCTCTCGTCTTTTCTGTTCTGCCTGCTCTATTTCGAGGGCGCGCTGACGTTGAGCGATTTGTTCAGAGATCTTTCGATCTTCCACCTCGTAGTCATACTTGGCGACATCTTTAATGTCGATTTTCCAGCCCGTTAGGCGAGCCGCCAATCGAACATTCTGCCCTTCCTTTCCGATCGCCAAACTTAGCTGGTCTTCAGGAACAAGGACGTGAGCCTGACGTTCCTCAGGGTTGACCAGGCGAACTTCAGTCACCCTTGCAGGGCTAAGAGCATTTGAAATATAAGTTGCCGGATCGGGAGACCACCGGATCACGTCAATTTTTTCGCCTCGCAGTTCATTGACCACGACCTGAATTCGAGAGCCGCGAGCGCCGATACATGCTCCAACAGGGTCAACATCCCGTTCAGCAGTATCTACAGCAATTTTGGTACGCGGCCCGACGGAACGGGAAGGAGGATTGGCTTCTCGTGCTACCGCGACAATTCGAACAATTTCATCTTCAATTTCTGGAACTTCGTTGGCGAACAGGTAGACGACTAATCCAGCATCCGTTCGTGAGACGAGAAGCTGTGGCCCTCGATGGGAACCCTCAGAAACTCGCTTGAGATAGACCCGAAATGTTGCGTTGACCCGATAGTTGTCGTTGGGCAACTGGTCTCGCTTCAGCAGCTCAGCTTCAACCTCTGGCTGTCCATAGCTGCTGCTGACTGCCATGATGATAGATTGCCGCTCAAATCGCAAAACCCGTGCCTGCAAAACAGTGCTTTCCAGGTCTTTAAATTCCTCTTGCACCATTTTCCGCTGCTGATCCCGCAGTTTTTGGGCAAGTACTTGCTTAGTTTGAATGGCAGCCATCCGACCAAATTCACCCTGATCGGGAGTGACATCAAGGATAACCGTATCCCCAAGTTGCGCTTCGGGAGCCACTTCCTGCACTTCTTTCAGCGCGATGTGATGGTCAGGAACAGCGACTTCTTCGACAATAGTTTTCGTCGCAAGAACGCGAAACCCTTCTTCTTCGCTATCAAGCTCGACCTCAAAATTCTCGAAGTACTCGTCGTCAAAAACATCCGTATCTGGTCGATAGGTGCGCCGATACCGTTCGTAACCCTTGAGCAGGGCCTCCCGAAGGGCAGCTTGAACGGCATGTTTGGGCAAGTTCCGTTCTCGACTAATATTGTCAATCATGTCCTGGAGACCAGGCAAGCTGACCATTGACATAGATATTCCTCCAGTAAATCGGAATATGAGGGCTTAAGTTAGGGTCTGAGCGAATACAAGAATTTCAGACAGAAAATCACGTGCAGTCATCAAGCTCTCATCAAGAGAATTACGATTGCTCCGCAAACTGCACTTCGCGAATCATGTCCCGAGGAATGGCGATCGCCCGTCCCTTAATGTTGAGATGTACGGCGTCTTCATCGCGACGAACGAGTTGACCCGTGAAACTGACTTTTCCTTTGAACGGCTCATCGGTACTGACAACGACTGGAAACCCTTTGAAGGAAACAAATTCTCGGTCAGTTGTTAGAGTTTTTGAAATTCCTGGACTCGAAACTTCGAGCACGTAAGCATCAGGAATCGCATTTTCTTGATCGAGAACAGCTTCGGCGGCGTGGCTCATCGCTTCACAGTCGCTCAAGCTTGTATCTTGCTGCGCTCGATTGCGAATGCTAATTTTTAGCGTAGGCGGACTGTGGTTGGTGTGGAACGTCGCATCAACAACCTCAAAATCCAGATCATCGGCGACTGGACGAACCAGTTCGAGGATTTGTGGGATGAGTGGATGAGTCATATGAAAGATACGTAGGCACAAAAAAAAGCGGGTTAAACCCACTTCCAGAATGTCTGAGCTGGAAAAGGTAACTGCAAAAACAGGTCACGCCTGAGCGCGACCAACCATCATGATACCGCATTTAATATAGACAGCGTTCGTCTTTGAAATATCCCATGCTGCCATCGGGCCTAAACAGCTATTTTCTGGGTGCTTCGTAGCATAGGAATGTAGCCCAAAAATTTACATTAGCGTTGGATAAAGGATGAAGTATTAATAGAGAATGCGTTAATCAGACAGAAGCAGGCACACAACAGGATTGATCGCCGCCATGATTTCCCACAGTTTTGAGCAATTCTCAGACCTCGCTCAGCAAGGCAATTTTGTCCCCGTTTACCAAGAGTGGGTCGCCGACTTGGAAACGCCAGTGTCTGCTTGGTATAAGGTCTGTGCGGGACAGCCCTACAGCTTTTTGTTGGAGTCGGTCGAGGGCGGCGAAAATCTAGCCCGATACAGTTTTTTGGGATGCGATCCGCTGTGGGTGTTGGAAGCGCGAGGCCATCAGACGAATCAAACCTTCAGAAATGGCGATCGCCATTCGTTCACCGGAGACCCGTTTGAGGCGCTGAGATCTTGTTTAGAGCCGTTCAAACCCGTCAAGTTACCGCAGCTTCCATCCGGAATCGGAGGTCTTTTCGGTATCTGGGGATATGAACTCATTCAGTGGATCGAACCCCGTGTGCCTGTTTACGAAGCTCAGGCTGAAGATTTGCCAGATGGTCTCTGGATGCAAATTGACCATCTGCTAATTTTTGACCAGGTGCAACGCAAGATTTGGGCGATCGCCTATGCTGATTTGCGCGATCCCGCCACGGATCTCAAGGAAGCCTACGACATCGCCTGCGCCAAAGTTGAACAGATGGTCAGCAAGCTCCAGTTACCACTTTCAGGAGAAGATACGCTGCTGGAATGGACGCCACCCAGTGCGAGCGATCGCCCCCAACTCGAAACCACCAGCAACTTCACTCAAGCAGACTTCTGTGAAAGTGTTGGGAAGGCGAAAGACTACATCCGAGCAGGCGACATTTTCCAGGTCGTCGTTTCGCAGCGCCTCTCCACGCAATATCAAGGCAACCCCTTCGCGCTGTATCGCTCGTTGCGACTGATCAACCCCTCGCCCTATATGGCTTATTTCCAGTTCCAAGACTGGCAAATCATCGGTTCTAGCCCAGAGGTCATGGTCAAGGCAGAGCATGTTGAATCTGGAGTCGCTCACGCGCCGGACACGCTGGCATCCTCTGGCGAGCCGGGTGAGGCGGGTTCATCACTACTGGCAACGGTTCGACCCATTGCGGGAACGCGTCGCCGGGGCAAAACAGGAAAAGAAGACCGAGAGCTAGCAGATGATCTGCTACACGATCCCAAAGAAATCGCGGAGCATGTGATGCTCGTCGACTTAGGGCGCAACGACCTAGGACGCGTCTGTATACAGGGTGAGGTAGAGGTTGACGAACTGATGAACGTCGAATATTACTCTCACGTAATGCACATTGTCAGCAATGTCATCGGCACCTTAGCCCCTAATAAAACAGCCTGGGATCTTTTGCGGGCTTGCTTTCCAGCCGGAACCGTTAGCGGTGCTCCCAAAATTAGAGCGATGGAAATCATTCACGAACTCGAACCGTCACGCCGAGGCCCATACTCAGGGGCTTACGGGTATTACGATTTCGAAGGACAGTTAAACACGGCGATCGCCATTCGCACAATGGTGTCGCGACAGCAGCCCGACGGACAGTATCAAATCAGCGTCCAGGCAGGGGCAGGACTCGTAGCAGATTCTCAGCCTGAAAAAGAATATGAAGAAACGCTCAACAAAGCAAGGGGAATGCTAGAGGCCATTCGCTGCCTCAAGCGCTGATTCCACTCGGCTCTTTCAGTCCAGGCTCAGCCAATCTTGAAGTGTTTTAGCGGAGGCAGTAACCTGTGCACAGTCTGGATTAGAATTTGGCGATCGCCCGTTCATTCCAGCTAAAGTCACGAGACTAAATTGTCGGTGTTGCACAATCCGGGAATGGTCGGGCAAAATTCAACCTTGAATTCCCTCTTGTAGGGGCATCGCACTGCGATGCCCCTTAAAAAATCATTCTTCAAATGTGTAATGCCAAATTGTCACCTTTCCCTAACTGTAATCCTTTCTTAACCCTTCCTGAATGCTGGCTTTACCGGCTCTTTAGACCATTCAGTTAGGGTGTGAGTAAGGAACCAGAGGGTTATTGGCATGATTCACTCCTTCGTCTCTGAGACGGCCCCCCAACCAGACATCAGACCTGTATTGGAGGATCTGTACAAAGAGCGCAGTTTGCATCCTTACACGGGTGGTCAATCCATTCAGATGTTGCCCAACGAAATCTGGATCGTCTGTCGAGGGGTCGTGCAACTCGGGACACTTTATGCAACAGGCGATGAGGCACTGCTGGGGTTAGCCTGTCCCTCAATGCCATTTGGACTTCCGCTCACCTCCATTCATCCTTACCAAGCTAGCGCCCTCACTCCTGTAAACTTGATGCGCTTGACTCTTGCTGAGATAGAGGAATCTCCCAAACTCGCCCAAGGAATTTTTCGTCAGATGAGCCGTCGCCTCAGCCAAACTGAAGCGATTTTAGCCATAGCAGGATATCGACGAGTGGAAGAACGGCTCCGTCACCTCTTGCTTTTGTTGAAGCAGGAAGTTGGACAGAGGACGGATGAGGGCACGCGATTGACCGTTAGGTTGACGCACCAGCAACTCGCTAATGCCATAGGTACGACTCGCGTTACCGTCACTCGACTAATCAATCAGCTCAAAAACGAGGGGTGGTTGAGCATCGATCGCCAACGTCATATCGTTGTGACTCTTTCAGCCTCGCTGGAGGCATCGCGTGGCTAGAGTGTGCCATCAGGCGCACTGGCGCTTCAATCTCAACTTATTTCGTTTTAGTTTCTTGAAACTAATGCCATAAATGATGGCGATGTATCAGGTGAGGTTGAAAGATGCATGATTTTGGCGTCGTAAGGCACGACCCCTGTGATCTCGCTGCCAAGACACTCAGCAGCTTGTCGCGACAGATCGAGCGATCGCTCTCCGATATAGGGGCCTCGGTCGTTGACCTCAACCACAACGGAATGTCCATTCTCTTGGTTGGTCACCTTTAGATAGGTTCCGAAGGGCAGCGAAGGGTGTGCTGCTGTCATTGCCTCTTGATCGAATGGAACACCCGAAGCGGTGAGGCGACCGTGGAAATAGGGGCCATACCATGATGCCGTTCCCTCCATCTGCTGCCCTGTATATTCAAGCTTTTGCAGGCTGATTTGAGCATCGGCTAAATCGAGGTCAGAACCCCCGAGAGCCCTACGCAGTGTATTACTCCAGGCGATCGCCACACCAACAGGTGTCGTCTGAGCATACTGAGCGAGATCGTCGTTGATCGTCAGTAACACCGTTTCTTGAGAGTCTGTAGCGATGGTGGGCTTCCCGTTGACGATACGAGGCTTGATGGCATTGGGATCAAAGGACTCACCCGTCAGCCAATTTCTGGTTGTCTCAGCAAATTGATCCGCCTGCTGCCGCGACGGAAATTCAGCGACAAGCTGACTATTGACAAACACTCGATAGTCCTGTGGATCTGAAGTAACGCTATCGGGAGAAAAATTTGGAGTCACCGCCGTCAGCGTAGTCACCGAAGAGGTAGTCACCGAAGAATCTGTGTTCTCGTCCACGACATTTGTTTGGGAAGAATCATCCCAAATCATTTGAGAACATTGAGCAAACATGCCTGATCGCAAAGATGGCAGCAGAGCATTGCTAGCGTGGCGGTGGCTCTCACTTTGAGCGGGAAGATAACCAGACTTAGGACGACGAGGTAAAACCGCAACGACAGAATCAAGCTGTACCTGAGCCACGGTCTGTTGTGAAAGACGGGCAACTGGGGCGATCGCCTCATCGACGACCTCAACAGAAGCTAGCGGCAGAGTAGTAGAAGATTGATTTGGATCTTCATCAACCTGTGCATCACTTTGAGTCGATAGAACTGAGAAAAAAGACTTTGGAGCATTCTGATCTTCCGTTAAAGAAGGGGGTGCAGATTCAGATTTCTCGAGCACAACATCTGTGCCTGAGTCAGACGCTCCATACAGTCGGTTTTGAGAAACCTGACTTAAACGAATTGTCCTCTGACCTGTCAAAAAAGATTCCCAAGACTCCTGGATTGTCTTTACCCCAGTAGTGGTCTGAGTCTCGTAGTTTGATTTCTGTGAGGTTGAGTTTTGGAGTGAAGATGCTTGATCCCCAACTGGCAAAACCTTGGCTGATGATGCAAACGACAGTAATCCGCCGAAACAAGATCCAACCCAGATTAGCTTTGAAACGTTCATCGCAAGGTTAAAGTTTTGAGTAAAAATCGTAACTTTTTGTCAGTTAGTATTTGATTATACGGAATTAAATTTTTTCTCTGTCACCCGTTGGGGTGAGATCAACATCAGATCTTCCTATCAGGAAAAAGGGGATCGTAAAATATTGATTAAGGGCGATCGCCCTTAATTTGCCTAATGGCTGACAAGTCAACCGTAGAGTTATTGAATGATTGATAAATGTAATCTCGCAACGAGAGTAATAGGGTTTCAGCGATCCCCACGACTCTGAACCCATCCGGATAGCATAGGTCTCTAGGCTGAGATTGTGAGATTTGTTGTCAGTCGAGCCTTGTTCTATGCGAATTTATTGACATTTAGTTCAGGCAAAATCAGATGTCTCAGTGGAGCAACTTGCTCAAAAATTTAGGCGTTTGGGAAGGATCTTTCACTCGGCTTTCTGCTCAGGGCACTCAGCAAGAGGATGTTCCGAGTCGAGTCACGCTAGAAGGACTGAACGATAACCAAACGGTGCGTCAGACCATCCAATTCTTCTCTCTCGATCGCCAAACTCAAACCCAAGAGAAAGTTCTGGAATACAGCAACCTCAGCCGTAGCGTCTTAGTACACGAATCTGGCGCATTTTCCCAAGGTTCGATGCAGTATGGGCCATTCTCAACATTTGGGGCTGAACTGGGGCTGAAGCAGGGCGATCGCCGTCTGCGACTGGTTCAGCTTTACGACACGCAGCAACAGCTCAACACCTTGACGCTGATTCGAGAACATCGCCAAGGCACAGAAATATATCACTGCCCCGTGCTCGATCCGATGAGCTTAGTCGGAGAGTGGCGTGGTTCTGCCGTGACGCTCTATCCTGACCTTTCACCCCCTGATCGCACTGAAACTCGTTGTGTGTGGGAAAATCAGGGCGATCGCCTAGTCTATCAGTCGGACTTGGGGCTTTCTTCTCGGTCGGGGTTTTCTAAATTTGGGGCAGAGTCGTATTCCTTCTCCAGGAATAATTCCGATGCAAGAGATAATGCGGAGGGTTCAAATGTTTGTGGCGATCGCCTCATTAGTGATGCTGACGATCCTCCAGTTCAGTGGATTGGCTTAGCAGACGGAAGCTTTAGCTTGTGTCCTGTTGCTGTGCCTCGACGGCAGTCCTTTGCCTTGCAGGTTGGCTGGCAAACGGGCTTTGGCTTGCCTGGGCATAGCCCGTATCGCCAGCTTCAGCGCCTGCTTCGACACTATGATTCCTCTGGAGCGTGGATTGCCCTGACATGGGTGGTTGAACAGAGATCCTGAACCCTAAAGGTTTGTCAAAAACCTGCCGAGGTTCACAGTATAGGCAACAAAAATAGCGCTGTTGCTCAAACAGAGTCGGACTTCTTCCAATCTGCGATCGCACAGCGCTGTTTTAATGCGTTGGTATTTTGTGTCGGCTTCTACAGTGCTACGCGCTGATATAAAACCAATAGTTGATGGAGAAGCCGCGCACCGCGCGGCTTCTCCATCAATATCTGTCTTAACCTATCTGCGCATCGCTATAGGCTCTAAGTGCTACTAGGCATGACGGTTTTTGTTGAGATATTCGCCTGCCATCGCGATCGCATCACCGATGTCCACGTCGCCATCGCGATCGTTGTCGAGAAACGCTGACAGCACAGAATTGCCTTTACCCGAGCTGGACTGGCTTACCGCTCCGGTCTTGAGCAAATTCAAAATTGCTGGAACCAAAATCGGCAGTATGGTTTGAATTGCGCCAGCATTGATGCCTGTCCGCTGCGATGCCTCTTGCACCATCTCACTCTTCTGGCGATCGTTAAACAAAGCCTGGACAGAGCCTTGATCAGGAGAAACACCACTGTAGCGATTGACCAACGATTCTGCTTGTTCCTCCCCTTTATTTTGCCGAGTATCTTTGAGGTTGGAACGAATATAGCCACCCACGACAGAGGCGATCGTCCGCGTCGCATCAGGCGAAATGCCCTGGCTCTGTGCCAGAGCTTGGACAATGCTTAGAGTGCTGTCCACTTGCCCATTACTCGCCTCCCGTTCAGGACTGTTGACGGCATCTACAATACGATCGAAAAGTTTCATAGCAAAGTTCCTGAGTATAGGGAAGAACGAGTTCGCTGCATTAGGGGAGGTATACATGTCTCCCCTAATGCAAAAGTAGGCCATAACCTTAGCGGGTTGCGACTAGAGGCTTGTAGGCCGCAATCGCCTTGATTAGCGCTTGGTTAAACGCTGGAATATCATTAGGGTTACGGCTTGTAATCAAACCTTGGTCTTCGACGACTTCCTGATCGACCCATTGTCCGCCTGCGTTTTGCAGGTCAGTCTGCAATGAAGGCCAAGAGGTGACTTTGCGCCCCTGAATTGCGCCTGCCTCAACCAGTGACCAAGGCCCGTGACAGATTGCAGCAACGGGCTTGTTGTCCTCGAAGAAAGCTTTGACGAAAGCGATCGCCTTCTCGTTCACCCGCAGTTGGTCGGGGTTGACTGTTCCTCCAGGTAACAAGAGTGCGTCATAATCGCTTGCCTTAGCCTCGTCCAGGGCGACATCGACTGGGAAGTAATCAGCCTTGTCATAGTGATTCCAGCCTTGGACGCGATCGCTCTCAGGAGAAACGATGTGGGTCACGGCTCCGGCGTTGTTCAGCGCTTCCCGAGGCTGAGTCAGTTCAACCTGCTCGAATCCGTTGGCCGAGAGAATCGCAACCTTCTTACCGTTCAAATCCTGTGTCATAAACATTAAATCCTTGTGCTTCATGCGTCGCTGTGCTGCTTCAATAGGGCAGATTGTGCAGTTGGGATATTGTCCATCCATCAGTGCAGCAATCTCTAGTTATTGGGCTAGAGCCACTTTCTGTAGAAAGGCGTCACTCTAAATTTCGCCACTAACAGCCACGACGGCTTCCTCTATTTAAAGAGATTCAAAGCGGTCTGACTTCCCTCATCAGGAATGAACCTGACTCAGTCACAGGTTAGAAGAAGGCGATCGCCCCCTTGTGTGGATGAAAATTTTCGCACGGAAGCTTAGAAGTTCCGCAATGCTGAAAGTTAGCTATGCTGATTGCGGATCGTCAGGTAGGCAGGGTAAACACCACTAACCATTGGGATAGGGTGCTGTTAGGCAAAGCCGCAACGCACCCATAGATTTCGTATAGACTTTGATCCGCAGATGGACGCAGATTGTGGAGCTATGCCGAATGGGTGGAAGGCTCGATGAGATCGTCTAGTCTAAATTGGGCAATTTTGAATATTTCGGTCAGAGCAGTTTCTTGTTCTGTGGCGATATCGTGGGTCAGTCTTTTGGAGAAGTTTTCGAAAATAGAGTCTTTTGTGTGGTCTTTCACTGCCACGATAAACGGGAAGTCAAACTTGTCTTTGTAGTTTTGGTTGAGCTGCTGAATGCGTTCGTATTCTTCGGGCGAAAGCTGATCGAGACCTGCACCCGCCTGTTCTTTCACGGAAGCATCTGCCATTTTCGTCCGGCTACCCAGGTCAGGGTGAGCCTGAATCAACGCCAATTGATCGTCGGGAGAGAGCGATCGCACCACCTCAACCATCGCTTTGTGCAATTCATTGATGCTGTTAAAGGGACGCGAATGCCAAGCCTGACGCGCGATCGCCGGAGTTTCTTCAAACACGGCTCCCAGCGCATGAGTAAACTCGTCCTGGCTCATCTGGTTGAGCGCAGCGAGGGAATAGGAAGGAGAATCGACCATAAACGTTCGTAATTCGCCCAAATGACGGTTGGCTCAATTTAATGTTTGAGCCTGAGAATTCTTGAATAAGAGAGATGATTTAGCTACCGCGATAGGTGCTGTACGACCAAGGCGAAGCGAGTAGCGGCACGTGATAGTGGGACTCAGGATCAGCAATGCCGAACTGAAGCGGAACACGATTGAGAAAAAGAGGCTGCGCCAAGCTAGGGGCATGACAGAGAAAGTATTCACCCACCTCAAACACCAGTTCATAGACCCCTGCTTTAAAAGCATCATCTACAAGCAACGGCGCATCTGTACGCCCATCGCCGTTCGTTGTTACCTGCTTGAGCAAGGTCTTTTCACCCGATTCGGGATGAACTGAGAAGAGGGCGATCGCCATTCCTGCTGCCGGGCATCCCTGAGCTGTATCTAAAACGTGAGTGGTTAGCTTACCCGCCATAACTTTTAAGTACCGAAGACTGAATGTGGACTTACCTTATCGCATAGGGCCGCTCAAAATCACTTTGGCGAGCGCGTTGGTTACGTCCTCAGGATTTTCCTGGCGCAGTTCTTTGTACCACTGCTCGGTCGCGTCTGGATCTTTGCCGTAGATGGTATCGGTTCGCTTGCGAGCCTTCAGGACGAGATTCGAAGTCCGCTCCTTCCGCTCGGCTTCATATCGTTTGAGGGCGTCAGGCACATCAATGGATGTGGTGACCAAAAAGCGAGTCAGGGCTTCTGCATCTTCCACCGCCTGACAACCTCCTTGTCCGAGGGTCGGAGTGGTAGCGTGACCCGAATCTCCCAAGAGAGCCACACGACCGCGAACTAGACGCTCCAACGGATTCAAATCATGGATTTCCAAGCGATTTGTTTCTAACGGATCAAGTTCCTGAATCAGGTTTTGGACTGGAGTAGGCCAGCCTGAGAAAATATTCGCGAGTTCATCACGGCGATTTTCGGGTTCGACGGTGGTGCCCTTTGCCAACGGCGCACCAAAAAAGAAGTAGAAGCGATCGCCACCAATGGGCATCATGGAGGCGCGTTTGCCTTCTCCAACATAGAGCACCCAGTTATCGGGATCGCAGAGTCCTGGTTTTGCGTCAACGATGCCGTTCCAGTTGACGTAGTCAGCATAGCGCGGCTCGGTTCCGTGACCCAGCACATATTCCCGCGTCACCGAATGAATTCCGTCTGCCCCAACAACAATATCTCCCGTGGCTCGATGTCCATTCTCAAAAATAGCCGTAGCGCTAGTTTCATCTTCTTCGACTGCAATACAGCGCATGTTCAACTGCACTTTGTCAGCTCCGGCAGCTTCTAGCAGCATATTTTGCAAATCGGTACGCGAGACGGGATAGGGACGCTGGCCGACTTGATGAATCAGTGGAATCAGATCAACATGGCTCAACTGCTCATCTTTATGACTGCGGTATTCCATGCGGTTCATCTCACCGCCAATTTCCGCCATTTGCTTGCCCAACCCCAGTCGGTTCAGCACTTTGACGCCATTTGACCAGAGTGAAATGCCAGCTCCGGCAGGGCGAAGCTTGCTGGTTTTGTCGTAGATTTCGACCTCATATCCAGCCTGCTGCATGGCGATCGCCGTCGTCAATCCGCCAATGCCTGCACCAACAATGATGGCTTTTAAGTGATACATGGGAGATATTTAAGGAGTGATTTGATTGGCATCAGACAATCCAACGAGACCCCTAAAGGCTAGGAATCTCGGTTGATTTCAGTTGCAAGAGCAATGAACTATTCTCGTGACCCTGGCAGCAAAATATTCAGAACAAGAGCAGAAAGCCCGCCCGCCGATATTCCAGAAGAGAAAATGCTCTTCACGAGAGACGGCATCTGGTCGAGGATGTCAGGCGCGAAGGTGACACCCAGACCCATTCCGAGTGATACAGCTAGAATCAGAGATGCCCGCTTTGTGAAGTTGACCGTAGACAGAATCTTGATGCCTGCTGCTGCAACGGTTCCGAACATGAGAATGGTTGCGCCACCGAGGACAGGTTGCGGAACGGTTTGAATAACTGAACCGACGATCGGAAAAAGACCCAGCAACACGAAAAGACCCGCGATGAACATGCCGACATAGCGGCTACCGATGCCCGTCAGTTGAATGACACCATTATTTTGGCTGAAGGTTGTGTTGGGGAAGGAATTGAAGCAGGCTGCAATCAACGAATTGACACCATCACCCAAGACACCCCCTTTGATCCGGCTCATATAAGTCTTTCCTGTAATGGGCTGCCCAGTGACGATGGAGGTCGCCGTCAGGTCACCCACAGACTCAATTGTTGTGATGAGATACAGAAAGGCAAAGGGGATGAACAAGGAGAAGCTAAAGCCAAAGCCGTATTGGAATGGGAGCGGCAACGAGAACACAGAGGCAGAACTGAGAGCGCCAAAGTTCACAAGCCCCAAAGGTAAGGCCACCACGTAGCCCACAATGAGACCCACCACGATGGACGACATTCTCAACAAGGGACTATTCAAGCTATTGAGAGTAACAATAATAATCAGAACGAGCGCAGCCAGACCTAGATTTTGAGGACTGCCGAAGGTGCCTGCCTCTCGGGCTGGAAACCCTCCCCCAATGCTGGTAATGCCGACGTTGATGAGCGTAAGCCCAATTAAGGTCACAACTGTGCCCGTGACAATGGGAGTGATGATTTTGCCCGCTAGGTGAATAAAGCGGCTGAAAATCATTTCAATAAAGGAGCCAAAAAAGCACAGTCCAAAAACGAGTCCAAGGGCTTCGGCGGGTGTGCTTCCATTGGCCGTAGCCGCCGTGCCAGCCGCGATGATGGGGCCGATGAAGGCAAAACTTGTTCCCTGAATGCTAAGTAGACCCGAACCCACAGGGCCGATGCGCTTAGCCTGGATGAAGGTCGATATTCCAGAAGCAAACAGCGACATGCTGATGATCGCGCTGGCATCAGCTGGTTCTAGCCCTAGTGCACCCGCCACAATGAAGGAAGGGGTGATGATGCCGACAAAGGAGGCTAAAACATGCTGTAGGGCAGCAAAAAGCGTATTCGGGAGGGGTGGGCGATCTTCCAACCCATAAATCAAGTCAGAATCGGGCTGGATCGGATCATCTAGCTCTTGCCGACGCTCCTCTAGCTCCTGTTCTAACTGTAGGTCTTCGCTGGATGTCATAGTTTTTTTAATAATCCTCAGTTAATTCTGTCGAAGCGATCGCCAAACTCCAGCATCGTTAAGCATCACAATCAACGCTTTCATTGCTCGATTAACGATGATTCCTAGTAGTGGGGCGATCGCTGGAATGGGCAAAAGGTACTGGATTTCTGAGAGGCGAGTTGATAATTCCGCTACACTTTAACGATTAGTTTATGTTTCAAAAACTCCTATATCTCTCTCTGAGCAAGGCTTTGGCGATATCGTTCTGGAGTATTGAGGTCTCGAAATATTAAGTCAGTGTCTAATCTAATTGCCTGAATCTGAGAAGAATATTTGCTGACGATCGCCCGCAATCCAAGGGTGTCTTCTCGGATGGTATGAAGCTCAGGAATGAGGCGCTGTGAAAAGAGGAGGGGATGTCCGAGGCGATCGCCCTTCATGGGTGCAGTAATCGGAGCCGCGACAGACGATCGCCCCTGAGCTTCTAACAACATCTGGTAAATCCAAGCAGGCCGGGGCTGATCGACGGCTGAAATGAATAGAGCTTGAGTGTTGTCTGGAACGAAGCTGAGTCCAGTCAGAATCGAACTGACCTTGCCCTTTGACGAATCGGGGTTAACGGCGATCGCGCAATTCTTCAAGCTTTGCTCCTGTTGCTCGGCATTGTGCCGTCCCAAAACCACAATAGGAGGCACCTCAATGGACAAAAACTGCTCGATCTGATAGGACAACAACGTGTGGCGATCGGTATGGCGATCGCCCCAAGGTAGCGATGCTTTGCACTGCCCCATGCGGGTCGAAAATCCAGCAGCGAGAATCAGAGCGACTGTGGTCATTGGATTTTGGATTTCGGATTTTAGATTTTGGAGCAGGTCTTAGCTTGACTAGAGCGGTATCACCTTGTGCCCCAGCATCTGCGTTCATCTGCGCCATCTGCGGCTTCATTCTGATCTGTTTTTGTGAGTCTATAGCAATGCGCAGATAGGTTAGGACAGATATTGATGGAGAAGCCGCGCACCGCGCGGCTTCTCCATCAACCATTGGTTTTATATCAGCGTGTAGCACTATACCCAAACGAACCTGGGTCAAATTCCCAAAAGAAAGGGTGCAGCGATGCCACACCCTTCTCACCATCAATTGTTCATGATCATCTCATGATCAGATAGATCACTGCGATCGCTCTCAAAATCTGAGCATTACCGCATGGTCACAAACTCTTCTGCCGAGCTGGGGTGAATGCCAACAGTTGCGTCAAAGTCAGCCTTGGTTGCGCCCATTTTGACGGCGATCGCCACACCCTGAATAATTTCAGCGGCGCTATCTCCTACCATGTGCGCGCCCACGACCTTGTTTGACTCCTGATGGACAATTAGCTTCATCAGCGTCTTTTCATCCATCTTAGGCAGGGTGTAATACATGGGACGGAAGCGGGAACGGTAAATCTTGACGTTCGACTCGCCGTACTGCTCAACGGCTTCGGCTTCAGTCATTCCAACGGTTGCTGCCTCAGGAGTCGTGAAGACTGCAGTTGGAATATTCTCGTAGCTCATCGTGCGGGACTTGCCGCCAAAATGAGTGTCAGAAAAGGCACGGCCTTCGTTGATGGCAACGGGTGTCAGCTCGATTTTGCTGGTACAGTCGCCGACCGCGTAGATATTCTCGACGCTCGTCTGGCTATATTCGTTGACGGCGATCGCCTTACCGTTCAGCTCGACCCCGGTATTTTCTAGCCCGAGATTGTCAAGCAGAGGTTCGCGACCTGTTGCCGCCAGATTTACGACATCAGCCACAACCATCTCGTCGCCAGACTCTGTTTTCACCTTGATTTCAACCCCGTCTTTACCCTCGGCAACGGAGAGAATTTGGGAATGAGTCATCAATTTAACGCCATGCTTCTGCATTGCGTCTTGAATTTCGGTACGAATATCCTCGTCAAACCCTTTGAGGATTTTGTCTCTGCGAATGATTTGCGTCACTTCGCTACCGAGTCCGTTGAGAATCGATGCAAATTCGCAACCGATATAGCCGCCGCCTAAAATGACAATCCGCTTGGGATGCTCTTCTAGATGGAAGATATCGTCAGAGGTAATGGCGTGCTCAATGCCTGGAATATCTGGCAGAACTGGCTTACCACCAACGGCAATGAGGATTTTGTCAGCTGTAACCTTCTCACCATCAACTTCTAACGTATGCTCATCAACAAATCGAGCATAATGCGGAAAAAGCGTCACATTTGATCGGTCGAGCATTCCCTGATAGATACCATTAAGCCGCGCTGTTTCATTGTTCACTGCAGTCATCAGCGCTTTCCAGTCAAAGCTGCTGGAGACAGAACTCCAGCCGTAGCCTTCGGCAGCTCTGTAATAGTCAGGGAAGTGAGACGAATAGACCATTAGCTTTTTCGGTACACAGCCCCGGTTTACACAGGTGCCGCCCAAACGTCCAGATTCAGCAACTGCAACTTTTGCACCGTATTCAGCTGCGCGACGAGCACTAGCAATACCGCCAGAACCTGCCCCGATTACAAATAAGTCAAAGTCATAACTCATAAATTTCTCTCCTTCCCTTATCTAGTTCCAGGCTAACGAATGGATCGTTGTTTAGTCCTGAAACGGTGTGACTCTTGAACGGTTGTAAATCTGATGGAAACTTCAATGAAGAATGGGTGGGCGATCGCCCACCCATTTCAGTCAATGGAATTCGCTAGCGACTGATACCAGCCACCCTACTTGCAATGACTAGCCAGCTCCCTTCAGATAGGCCAGCATGGTATCTGCGTCGGAAACCTCAAAGGGGTCGGTTGGGCAGTTGTCGCCGTAGTCAGGCTCGATGAACATCTTCTCGATCGTGCCATCCTTGACAACCATTGAGTAGCGCCAAGAACGCATGCCGAAGCCAAGGTTGGTCTTCTCCACGAGCATCCCCATTTTGCGGGTGAATTCGCCATTTCCATCGGGAAGCAGGAATACCTTTTCTGCACCCTGGGCTTTGCCCCACTGGAACATCACAAAAGCGTCATTCACGGAGACGCAGACGACTTCATCAATGCCCAGAGATTTGAACTCATCATAAAGCTCTTCGTAGCGAGGGAGGTGAGTTGAAGAACAGGTTGGGGTGAACGCACCAGGCAACGAGAAAACAACCACACGCTTTCCGGCAAAGATGTCTTGGGTGGTGGTGTCTTGCCACTTGAAGGGGTTGGAACCTTCAACGGACTCGTCTCGGACGCGAGTCTTAAAAACGACCTCGGGTACGCGTTCCATTACTGGCATGAAAATCCTCCTGTACTACTTTGAAATCGACATGTTGAATGGTGAAGAACTGAACCTTAAGTTCGACTTCAACTATCAACTACCTCAGAATAATTCTGAACTAGGAAAGATTGCAATAGTTATAAATACTTATTTCTCAGAATTATTCTGAACTTTGAGTTGTTATGTTGTAGAAGTAAATTGTTATAATAGAAAGCTATAGTGAGCCATCGAAGATACGACAGGTCCGCGACAAGATAGGATTGCCATGACTAGGCACACGACCAACTCTCAAGCTGAAAAAATCGTTCAGACTCTCAAAGGCAAAGGGCTACGGGTGACGCCGCAGCGCTATGCGGTGTATGCCAACTTGATGGCTCGGACAGACCATCCAACCGTCGATCAGCTTTTGACAGAACTCAACGCCAATAGTCCCGTGTCGTCTCAGGCAACGGTGTATGCGTCGCTGCAAGCTCTTCAGCAGGTTGGACTCGTACGTGAAGTTCTGCTTGAAGAGGGGGTGACTCGCTATGACGCAAATGTGATGCCCCACCATCATTTTCGCTGTCGCCAATGCAGAGGAATCAAAGATATTGCGTGGGATGCGTTCACCCCTCTCGATCTGACAACACTCTCTCCCAATCTGATGGCCGAACACTACGAGGTCACCATTTCGGGTCTGTGCGATCGCTGCTTAAGTGAAGATTAGCTCAGATGCTACCGGTGCTTTTGTGCTGTAGTTCATTCAAACAAAGGCAAGCGTTCATATCACTATTTCACCGTTGTTAACGCCTTTACGACTTAGCTGAATCTGATTAACTGCGCATCAAAAGTAGATCAGGTGATCCATTCTATAGTGCTACGCGCTGATATAAAACCAATAGTTTATGGAGAAGCCGCGCACCGCGCGGCTTCTCCATAAATATCTGTCCTAACCTATCTGCGCATTGCTATAGCCAGATCTTTGCAAGTAAATAAAAACAGATGTGAGGGATGAAACTGATTGAATCAGCTTCGCCTCTCTTTTGCTGTCAGACAGTAGAGATAGGTAGGTTCTGAAGAGGAGCGATCGCCCCAGTATTCGGATCTCTACTAGGGACACGATGACGTTTTTAGGATGACAACTATCGAATGATCGATCAGTTTTCCTTCGATAAATGAGGATATTGGCGATCGCAATTGCAGCAAAATGTAGCCTATCGGGAAACACTTTAGAACGCCTGATCTGATCTCAGCCATAACTCGAAATATTCTCGAAAAAAATCCTAAAAAAGATTCAAAAAGGTAAGTTCGATCGTATTAAAGTTCTTTCGTACTGCTACATTGGGATCAGTTTTCAGTGCAAATGTTTGGGCGAACGTTTATTCCATGATTCCCGTTCGACTGCGACTCAAAAATTTTTTAAGCTATCGCGATGTGATCCTTAACTTTCAGGGGCTTCATGTGGCGTGTGTTTGTGGTGCAAATGGAGCAGGCAAATCCTCGTTGCTGGAGGCGATCGCTTGGGCGATCTGGGGCCAGAGTCGTGCCCATACTGAGGACGATGTTGTTCACATGGGCGAGAAAGAAGCCCAGGTTGACTACACCTTTACCTGCCATCAGCAAACCTATCGTGTGATCCGCACTCGCTATCGGGGACAAACCAGCGCCCTAGAGTTTCAAATTCAGACCGAAGAGGGTTTTCGCTCTCTGACGGGACGAGGAATGCGCGCGACTCAGCAGATCATCCATCAGCATCTGCGAATCGATTACGAAACGTTCGTCAATTCGGCCTATCTACGTCAGGGACGCGCCGACGAATTTATGCTGAAGCGTCCAAGCGAGCGGAAACAAATCTTGGCTGACCTGTTAAAGCTTGGCGAATATGACGATTTGGCAGAACGAGCCAAGGAGCGATCGCGCGATCTCAAAGCGGAAGTTGCCGTTGTTGAGCGGAGTCTAGAGGCGATCGCCCAGCGACTTCAAGACGAACCTGTTCTGATTGACCAACAGCAGCAGATAAACGAGGCAGTTGATTCCTTAAGTAGCCAACAAGCCACTGACCAAGAGCAGATCAAAACGCTTCACTACAAGCAGCAACAGCGCCAAGCTTGGCAGCAAGATATTGCTCTCCAGCAGCAGCAACAGCAGTATTTGCGGCAAGAGTGCGATCGCCTCTCCCACGACCAGCGCAGTCTTCAGCATCAGACGCGCCAGCTCGACTCCATCCTCACCGATGCTCAATCGATTACAGAGCAATATGGGCGGTTTCAATCCTTACTTGCAGAAGACGATCGCCTCACTCAGCAAAGTCAGACCTATCAATCGCTCCAGCAACAGCTTCAAACGCTACAGCGACAAGATGAGCAGGCGATCGCAGATCTGACGGATCAACTGCGCCAAGCTGAGATTTACCTCACATCACTCACCCAGCAAGACAACGATCTGGATGCCGTTTTGCACCGAGCCGATCAAATTGCCGAAGCCTTTCGGCACAGTCAGCAATCGCGACAGTCTTTAGCAACGCTGGATCGGCTTCAGTCTGAGGCCACTCCACTGCTTCAGCGACGACAGCAAATCTGGCATCAGCTTGAGCAACACCGCATTCGTCTAACGGCACGGCTAGAGGAGTTACAGTCCTCAATTCATCATCTAAAGGCGCAGCAAGAGCAACAGCCTGAGTTACAACAAGCAGTTGTGGAAGTCGCGAATCAAATTGAGTATTTAGAGCAGCGACGCAGCTATCAGCAGCTCGTGCGAGAACGGGGCACAGAGCGCCGCAATTTTATGGAACGCCTTCAAGAACGACAGCGGGACTCAGAAACTGAGCTGGCAGCACTGCACCAAAAGATTCAGATGCTGCAAGCCGATACTCCAGCAGACATGCAGGGTGCACTAGTGGGAGCTTCGCAAGAGACGTTGACGAAGGCGGCTCAAGACATGCTGCAACCCAGTGCTGATGCGATCAATTCTCCAGAGAGGAGTTCTCTGAGTATCGAGGTTCAAAATGGAGCTAAGCCAGCTCTAGCGCCTTCCCATACTGCTGAACACATTCACCCACTCACGGATTCGGCAGCAACGTATCCTCCTTGTCCCTTGTGCGATCGCCCCCTCGACGCTCATCATCGGCAGGTTGTGCTCACTCATCATCAAACCGAATATCGCGAGGTACAGCAAGACATTTGGGTGATTCGAGAACAGTTGGCAGCGGCAGAAAAGGAAATTCGAGTATTACGACAGGAATATCGAGAACTCGATCGAGAATTAGCCACATATCATTCTGTCTTAGAACGGCGCGGCTGCCTCCAAGAGCAGGAGAAAGGCATTGAGTCCATCGGTCAGCAGATTCAGCATCTACTGAATGAACAGTCTCTATTAGAAGAAAAATTAAGTACTCAAGCTTATGGTGTGGACATTCGCGAGGAACTCAATGCGATTGAACAGCGCCTCCAGACTCTCAACTATGACGAAAAGAATCATGCTCTGGCTCGCGGCCAGGTTGATCGGTGGCGCTGGGCAGAGATCAAACAGGCTGAAGTGCAACAAGCTGAAACGCGGCGATCGCGCTTGCAAGTCCAGATTAAAGAACAGGAAGCAATCCTGACGCAGCTACATCAAAAGCAAAAATCTTTGAACCAATCCGAGCGGCAGCAGCAGATTCAGCGACTAACTGCCGATCTGGCTCGTCTGTCCTATGACTCCGAGCGCCATGTCCAGGTTCGTCAAAGCTTGCGCCATGCCCAAGCGGCACAACTGCGTTATCAGGAACTAGCCCAAGCGCGACAACAGCATCCTGCTCTGCAAGAGCGCTTGCGGGCGATCGCGCTGACCCTTGGCGATCGCCAGACCGTTTTGGCAGCTTTGGAGCAGCAACTTCAGGAGCGGTACGAAACACTTCAGCGCCATCCGGATTGCCAAACCGATATCGATACTCTTGAGAATCGTATCAGTCAGAGGCGATCGCAGCTTGATCACCTACTCTCGCAACGGGGACAACTACAACAGCAGATTCAGCAGTTAGAACAGCTAAAACTGCAGCAGCAAGAACAGCAAGAACACTTACAGCAGCTTCTCTATCAGGCAAAACTTTATCGAGAGCTAACTCAAGCCTTTGGCAAAAATGGTATTCAGGCTCTGATGATCGAAAATGTTTTACCTCAGCTAGAGACGGAGGCCAACTATGTGTTGGGTCGGCTCAGTGCCAACCAGCTTCATATTCAGTTTGTGACCCAACGAGCCAGCAAAAGTCAGTCTCGATCGTCTCGCAAGTTTGGAACAAAGCTGATCGACACGTTGGACATTTTGATTGGGGATACTCAAGGCACTCGACCTTACGAAACCTATTCTGGAGGCGAAGCCTTTCGGGTAAATTTCGCAATTCGACTGGCGATCGCTCGACTCTTGGCTCAGCGATCGGGCACTGCACTCCAGTTATTGATCGTAGATGAAGGGTTTGGCACTCAGGATCAGGCGGGATGCGATCGCCTCGTCAGTGCAATTAACGCAATCGCGCCCGATTTTGCCTGTATTCTCACCGTGACCCACATGCCGCATCTGAGAGAGGCATTTCAAGCACGTATCGAAGTTACCAAAACTACGGATGGATCGCAGCTAAATCTTATCAGTTAGATATCACGTAGCCTAAAAAGCTTCCGTACAACTGATAATTGTCTTAGTAAAATTACGGATTTTCACAAAGACATTGAAAACTACTCTATTGTCTTAATCTTATGGGATTGCGCTATTGACAAATTTGCTTGTAATTCCAAATTTTTAAAATGATGCGATCGCCTTCACTAACATCACTCCGAAAAATTCTCAAGTTTCGAAAAAAATCCAGCTAAAACATTTTTCGTTGAGCCTTGTCAGTGCTTGATTCTAAAGCAATGTAGTGAATTAAACGCATCATACGGAGTTGCTGAGACACTGCTTCATCAAACGTTGATGAACGGTATAGAGCTTGAGCAATGTAGAATTCAGCTTGCGTAATGCTTATTTTTTGAGAAAGGTTCAGTCTTAGACGTAAAGCCTTGATGAATTCTCGTCTGCAACGGTGTTTTGTGCCCCCAAAATCGGTCAGCCTAAGAGTAAGGCGATCGCCAAAAACGGTTAACCCGACAGGCGCAGCATTCTATTACAAGCAAGGCCAAACTATTATGCAAGCTGTTCAAGTTTCGTCTCGATCTACTTTTTATTTGCAACCTGTATCTGATATTCAAGTTCTAACGGTTCGAGACATCCAGGTATTGTCCTCTCAAGAGCTGTCCCCCCCCACAACAGAACACGCTTCCTCAATCGCATTCTCTGTAGACGAGCACGAAGATAGCCTCCAGTGCGTCACTGAGCTGATGCGTCAGCACCCAAAAATTGCCCGTGTCAACCTCATGATTCATGCCCGATCCGAAGGTTTGTATTTAGGCAAAACCTGTCTGAATGCAGAAACTCTAGAGCGATATGCCTGGGATTTGCAGGAATGGTTTGCGGGAACACACCACTCAACGATGGGCGATCGCCCCCGCATCCACATTCACGTTCTTGGAGTGCGAGACATCAAGCAGCTCAACAGCATCACGAATACTCTCGTACATCTGACTGGAGCTGAAGTCAGAATCTTCGATCTCTAGATTTTGATCTTTAGGCAACAACTCAAGCTTCTATTTTTCCAAACTGTTGTTTGAGCAATGGGTAGAGTTAATCGCTATCTTCAGTGATGACGGCGTTTCGATCCAGCAACAACAGATTACGAAGCTGATCAGTGCCGAATTCCGTCAGCCAATTCTCCCCAGTGCCGACCACCTGGTCAGACAAGGCTTTTTTGCTTTCGATCAGTTCGTTAATTCGCTCCTCCAAGGTGCCTGCGCAAACGAACTTGTGAACTTGAACCTTTCGCGTCTGACCAATCCGAAAGGCGCGGTCGGTCGCTTGGTTTTCGACCGCAGGATTCCACCATCGGTCAAAGTGAAATACGTGGTTGGCACGGGTGAGGTTGAGCCCCACGCCTCCCGCTTTCAGCGACAAAATAAAGATTCTAGGGCCTTGTGGATCGCTTTGAAACCGATCCACCATTGCTTCTCGCTGCTCTCGCGAAGTGCTGCCATAAAGAAACAGAACTTCGCAGCCAAATCGCGTTTCCAAATGAGTCTTCATCAGCTTGCCCCACTCTGCAAACTGGGTGAAGATCAGAGCGCGATCGCCCTCTGAGAGAAGCTCTTCTAGCATTTCCTCTAACCGCTGGAGCTTTCCAGACAGCGAGTGAAAAGCGGGAGATGAAGGAGCCAGCGCCGCACTTTTTCCATCGGTCGAAGACTTGACCAGCGCGGTTCGGCTACTCGACGCAGCACTGGCTTTGCTTTTTGTGCTCTTGCTTGATTTCTTGCCTGAACCGCTAGATTTTGAGCTGAGGAGAGTCGGATGGTTGCACACCTGCTTTAGTCGGGTCAGGAGCGCAAGAATCATTCCGTGCCGCTGGATGCCTTCTGCGGACTCAATATTCGACAGAGACTGATCGACCAGAGTTTGATACAGCTCGGCTTGAGGTTCAGTGAGGCCGCAAAAGACGGTCATCTCTTGCTTGTCAGGTAAGTCTTGGATGATGCTGCGATCGGTTTTGAGGCGGCGCAAGATGAAGGGTTGGACGAGCGATCGCAACGCCTGCAAAGAATCCGTGTCGCCATATCGCTCAATGGGCATAGCAAACCGTCGCTGGAAGAAATTCTTTGGCCCCAAATAGCCGGGATTCAGAAAATCGATGATCGACCACAATTCTGATAACCGATTCTCAATGGGCGTTCCAGTCAGGGCAATGCGAAAGTCAGAGTTGAGTTTACGCACGGCTTGAGACTGCTTGGCATCCGGATTTTTGATGTTTTGGGCTTCATCGAGCACCACGCCCTGCCAATCTGCCATGCCTAGAGTTTTCTCGTCTCTGAACGCCAGGGCATAGCTGGTTATGATCAGGTCTTTCTGGTTGGCCTCTTTGACAAATTTTTTGCCGTGCGATCGCTTGTCGCCGTGGTGAATACTGACCTTCAGATCAGGGGCAAATCTCCGCACTTCTCGCTCCCAATTGCCTAGAACAGACGTGGGGCAGACCAACAACGTTGGTTTTTGCAGGGTTCCTTCTTCTTTCAAATGCAGCAACAGGGCAATGAGCTGGATGGTCTTACCCAGACCCATATCGTCAGCTAGACACGCTCCTAGTCCCCATTGGGTGAGAAACTTGAGCCACGACATGCCACGAGACTGATAGGGCCGCAACTTACCTTGAAACCCTTCTGGAACGGGCAGTTCATCAACGTTTTGGTTGCCTGTGGTCAGCGTGTCGAGCAGATTTTCCAGCGACCCTGACGCCTCAAAGGCCACAACGGGGAGCTTTTCGATCATCTGAGTATCACCAGTGCTGATGCGGAGGGCATCTTCTAGCGACAGGCTCATCTGATCTTTGCGGCTTTCAAAAAACGTTTGGGCAGCCTTCACATCTTGCTCTCGCAACTCGACCCATTCGCCGTTAATTTGCACGAGGGGAGTGTTGAGCGCCACGAGGTCATCAAACTCTTCTTTGGAGATGCGCTGACCGCCAATGGTCAGCTCCCACCTGAAGTTGAGCAAGCTTTGTAAACCAAACCCTTGCTGCTTTTTGCCCTTGGGCGTTTGCGCCCGGACGGCAAGCCCCAGACGATTGGCCCATCCGTCTCGGCTAGCCAAACTCGGAGGCAACACCACGCTTAGGCCACTATCCTGCAATTGCCATGCCGTTGACTTGATAAACTCATACACCTGTAAGGGATGAAGAGTGCAAGTCGCGGGCTGCATCTCCTGAAGGCTGGGCTCCAGCACGGGATAAAGTCGGGCAGCGAGTCCCAATCCTGCCAAAAGAGTTTCTTGGGGTTGCTCGATGGTGCGGTCTTCGAGAGTGAGCTGATCAACTGGGTGATTCCAGATCACATCAGCGCTTATCCAAAAGTCGTGATTGTCGATCGCCTGAAGACCAAACTCCAAGATCCACTCGGCTCCGGCTTCTGCTGGGGGAACCAACTTAAAGCTCGTCAAAAAGGGAGAAATTTTGTGGGTGAGCTGGCGCTGTACCGGAGCCAGCCAGGTGTTGAGAACAGAACGAAGACGCTTGAGGCGATCGCCATCGGTCTCCAGTGTATTCACTTTGGCCAGAGACTGGAGCCATTCTCGCAGGGGCAGATCGCGAGGCAGGGGAGAGGTCGGTAACGGAATCGTCACCGATGCTCGCCGCACCTGAGCATCAATCGTCTGATTGAGAAAATGGAACAAAATCGAACGAGTTTCTAGCGGCTGAAACAAGGCGGGAGAAGAGTCGGAATCTTGAGAGGGCTGGGGCTCCTGAGAGAGAGCGTCGGAATTGTGAAAAAAGGCACGACAAAGAAACGGCATCCGGGTGGAATATTGCTCTAGCCGCGCCTGGTCGGCAGCGCTATCCAGCAAAACCGTCCACCGACTGACGCTGCTTTGTTCTGTCTGCTGCTCCAAAATGGGCAAATATTTGCCGCGAGCTAACACATCCAGATCCCAGCGAGCAACATGAGACCAAAACCGCAAATCTCCTCCTAGAAAAGACTCTTCACCTTCTCCAAGATTGAGGGGAAGAGAATGCAGAAGCTGAAGTGCCTCTTTTGCTGACAGACAGATTCCCGTCACCTGCCAGGGATAAAGCGAAATGGGATCGGGCTGCTTGTCTTTAGTTTTGCTGGATGATTTTTTAGATGAGGCAGGAACAACGGTATCCAGATCTAGCATTTCCAGCGAGATCGGAGTGTCGGCCTCAACGGTGGCTGAATGTTGAGGAAACACAGCAATCTGCCGCTTTCTGCCTCGGCCTGCCGATTTTGTGGCGACATGAGTTGGAAGGGCGATCGCCAAGGTCTTCCAGCGATCAAATTCGGTTGAGCCAGTGTTCCCCGCAGGTGAATCTACCGTTGGAGGCTGAAGATCCTCTGACGAAAGACTTTTAGGTAAACCGATGGACTGCTGTGCAGAGAGCGATCGCAGCAGCTCCACCAACTCTTCACCAGACATTGCATAGGGATGAGTCAAACTCTCATCTGCCGTTGGCACGATGGGGTCAACCCTGCGCCACACTTCGCCCCAAATAAAAAATTGCCCGCGCTGGAGTTGCTGAGTTCGTTCTCCTGACCCAGAAAAAGGAGGCTGCTGATCTGAGGAGGTCTGTCCTGAGTCGGTTTGAGAAGAGGAAATCTGCTCAGGGTGAACCAGCCAACTACCGTGTAATATCGCCATGCAAACTCAAAATCTCCAGCGCATGATGCAAAACAGGAAAAAACGATGACGTGACTTATCTAACTCATCGAGCTTGTAATCGTTTTCCAGTTTGCTGTTTCAAAGGTTGTGTGTTTTCAGGAAAGGGGAACGGCTGCTATCTCCCTTGGTGCTTCAGCGCTGAAGGACTAAGCGCTTGAATGAAGCCTGTTCAAAAGGAAGGATAGTTCAGCACACAAATAGGGAAACAGCCCAAGCAAATCACATTGCCCGCCTTCCCTCAACAAGGGGCAGCTCTATTCGCTGCGTTTCGCCATTGCCATTCTACACTGTGCGATTTGACCCAGTGCAATTTGACCCAGTGCAATTTGACCCGGTGCAATTTGCACGAAAGCAAAGTCTAGCTTCAAGAGCCGTATTCATCGTTACATTCAGCACGATAGAAGCGATAGCATAGGAAAGCGGCGAAGCGATTGCCAAGAATGCAGATTGTTTCTCGTCGCTGTTGTTGCTGGTGGCGATCGCACGGTCATGGCTCAGTCTCGTTTGCAAAAACTAGGGGAATATATCCGTCCCTATCGGAAAACAACGGCTCTTGGTATTGGGGCGTTGCTAGTCGTCAACGGCATTGGAGTCTATATTCCTCAGCTAATTAAAAATGGGGTCGATACCCTTCAGGTGACGTTCAGTTTTAGTCAAGTGGTGGAATACGCCGTTTTGACGCTGGTGCTGGCGTCCATCATGTTGGTCGTGCGGATGGCCTCGCGGATTTTGCTGTTTGGCGTCGGGCGACAGGTCGAGTTTGACCTCAAGCAAAAAATCTTTGACCACATTTTGACGCTGGAGCCTGAATACTTCAGCCGGGTGAAGCCAGGAGAACTGATCAGCCGAGCCACCAGCGATGTGGATAATATTCGGCGGCTGTTGGGATTTGCGGTGCTGAGCTTGGCAAATACGGTTTTTGCCTATGCGTTGACCCTGCCCTTCATGCTGTCTATTAGCGTCAAGCTGACTCTAGTGGCGATCGCCATCTATCCTGTAATGCTGTTTCTGGTGCGCATGTTTAGCGAACGTTTGCGCACCCAGCAGTTGCGAGTGCAGGAAGAAAACGCCAATATCAGCGACCTGATTCAAGAGGACATGAGCGGCATTTCCCTCATCAAAATCTACGCCCAGGAAGAGAACGAACGCCGAGCGTTTGGCCGCCTCAATCGACAATTGCTGCGAGCGAATCTAGATTTGGGCCGCACCCGCAATACGCTGTTTCCCTTGCTAGGAGGCTTAGCTAATATCAGCCTGTTGGTGGTTCTAGCGCTGGGAGCAGGGGCGATCGCCGATGGAGCCATCAGTGTGGGTGGATTTGTGGCGATGCTGCTCTATGTGGAACGGCTCGTGTTTCCCACAGCGCTGCTGGGCTTCACAATCACGGCCTATCAGCGAGGAGAGGTCAGCATCGACCGGATTGAAGGCATTCTCACAACCCAGCCTGTGATCAAAGATACACCTGAGGCGATCGCCTTGGATGTCCACGAGGTTGAAGGACGAATACGAGCCGATCACCTCAGCTATACCTATCCCGGTTCTAACGCACCTGCCCTCGACGATGTCAGCTTTGTGATCAAGCCAGGAGAAACCGTGGCGATCGTGGGGCCGATTGGTTCAGGCAAAACCACGCTGGCAAACGCCTTGCCCTATCTGCTCGACATTCCACAACAACAAATCTTTGTGGACGAGCACGATATTACTCAGGTGCGACTTCAAAATTTGCGACGGGCGATCGCCTACGTTCCTCAAGACAGCTTCCTGTTCAGCAGCACCATTCGCGACAATATTCGCTACGGCGATCCGGTCACTGAGGGCATGGAAGTGGAATATGCCGCCAAGCAAGCCCAGATGCACGGCGAAATCCTTAATTTCCCAAAGCAATACGACACGATTGTCGGAGAGCGCGGCATCACTCTGTCTGGCGGGCAACGTCAGCGGATGGCTCTAGCACGGGCATTGCTCGTTGATGCCCCAATCCTGATTTTGGATGACTCCCTCTCCAGCGTTGACAATCAAACTGCAACCTCGATTCTCGACAATCTGTCCAGCGGCACCAACCAGAAAACGGTGATTTTCATCTCTCACCAAATGTCTGCCGCCGCCGCCACCGATCGCATTTTTGTCATGGATCAAGGCCGCATTATGCAGAATGGAACCCACGACGAGTTGCTGAAGCAAGGCGGTTTATATCAGCAACTGTGGGAACAGCACAAGCTGGAAGAAGTATTACAGTAGGGGCACACGGCCGTGTGCCCAGAAGACACACAAAGGCACACAGCCGTGTGCCCAGAAGACACACAAAGGCACACAGCCGTGTGCCCAGAAGACACGCAAAGGCACACAGCCGTGTGCCCAGAAGACACGCAAAGGCACACGACCATACAGACAAGATGCCGTATTAGGGACGGTGCATCACACAGAATCAGAGGCAGCGCGATCGCAACGAGAGCGGTAGGATAAAACGAGTATCTTTCTCACGCCCTTTTTCCTGTCAATCTCCCCTATGGCAACGTCTCAAGCTCCCAACGCCCAATCAGCTTCTTCGTCTCAGAATTCTTCTCCGCTGCTGATCTTAGTAGACGGCCATTCCCTCGCATTTCGGTCTTATTACGCCCATGCAAAGGGACGAGATGGAGGGCTGCGCACCTCGACGGGCATTCCCACAAGCGTCTCCTATGGATTTTTGCGATCGCTCCTCGACATGATAGAGGTGGAGCGTCCGCAATATGCAGCGGTGGCATTTGACTTGGATGGCCCCACCTTTCGCCACGATGCTGACGAAGACTACAAGGCAGGAAGACCCGATGCCCCTGAAGACTTTTTGCCCGACCTGATTAATCTGCAAGAGGTGTTAGCGGCTTTCAACTTACCTATCGTGACCGCCAAAGGCTACGAGGCAGACGATGTCATTGGGACTCTGGTGCGACGTGCGACAGCTGAGGGCTATCGGGTCAAGATTTTGAGTGGCGATCGCGACCTATTTCAACTGGTGGATGATGCGAAGGGCGTGTCGATGCTCTACCTCAGCAGTAGCTTTGGGCCCCGTGCTTCTGCCGGAGCGATTGAAATGAGAGAGCAGCAGGTTGAGGAAAAGCTAAAGGTCAAGACGACTCAAGTTGTGGATTACAAAGCCCTCTGCGGTGACCCCTCTGACAACATTCCAGGGGTGAAGGGCATTGGAGCCAAAACGGCATCCAAACTACTCAGCGACTACGAAACTCTGGAGCAGATTTACAACTCCCTCGACTCTATCAAAGGCGCGACCAAGAAAAAGCTTGAAGAAGGTCGAGAATCTGCAAAGCATTCACAATATATGGCTCAGATTCATCTGGATACTCCTTTGGACGTAGATCTGAGCCACTGCAAACTTCAAGGCTTTGATCCAGAGCCTGTGTCTGCATTGCTGAACAAGCTGGAACTGCGGCAATTTCAAAGGCAGATCCCCAAACTTCAGGTGGCTTTTGGAGGCGAGGCGGATGCAGAGGCGATCGCCACTCTAGAAAGTTCGTCTCGCTCATCGAAACCCGCTGTTGCTGTTCTCCCAACCCCTGAAAACGACGATACTTGGTTTTTTAGTGCAGAGGAGACCGAGGAAACTCAGCGAGTGCTGCCTGTAGAAGTGGCTCCCGAAATTGTTGATACTCCCGAAAAACTGGCTGCTTTGGTGAAGCAGTTGGAGTCCCGCAAAGGCAAACCCGTGAGCTGGGATACCGAGACGACCTCTCTAGAGCCACGAGATGCGATGCTGGTGGGCATCGGCTGCTGCTGGGGCGATCGCCCTAACGATGTGGCCTATATTCCCATCAATCACAAGTCCGGCAAGAATTTGAAGCGATCGCAGGTACTCGATACGCTGCGCCCGATTCTGGAAAGTGCCGACTATCCCAAAGTCTTACAGAACGCGAAATACGACCGACTGGTGCTGCGACATCAGGGCATTGAGTTGCAGGGGGTCGAGTTTGACACGATGCTTGCTAGCTACGTGATCAATCCCGAAAATCGACACAATCTCGGGGACTTGGCGCTGCGGCTGCTCAACTGTTCCATGGAGAGCTACACCGACCTCGTCCCCAAAAATCAGACCATTGCTGATGTTGATATCGCAGCGGCGGCGGACTACTGCGGAGCCGATGCATCGGTCACATTCCAGCTCAGACCCAAGCTCAACGCCCAACTGGAGCAGTCTCCCAAGCTCAAAACCCTGTTTGAAACGGTCGAGTTGCCTCTAGAACCCGTGTTGGCAGAGATGGAAAGTCAGGGCATCTCCATCGACACTCCCTATTTGCAAAACCTTTCCCAGAAGCTAGAGTCTGACCTAGCATCCATTGAGAAAAAGGCTTTCGAGGTCGCCGGGTCAGAATTTAACCTTGGTTCACCAAAACAGTTGAGTGAGCTGCTGTTTGACACTCTGGGGCTCGACAAGCGCAAGTCTCGCAAAATCAAGACGGGCTACTCCACCGATGCGGCCACGTTGGAAAAGCTCCAGGGCGATCATGAAGTCATTGACTGCATCTTGGAGCATCGCACCCTCTCCAAACTTAAGTCCACCTACGTCGATGCACTGCCCAACCTAGTGCGACCCGACACCCATCGCATCCACACCGACTTCAACCAAGCCATCACCGCTACGGGACGCCTCTCCTCTTCTGATCCCAACCTGCAAAATATCCCCATTCGCACCGCCTTTAGCCGCCAGATTCGAGCCGCGTTCATTCCCCAAAACGGCTGGCATCTGGTGTCGGCAGACTATTCTCAAATTGAGCTACGCATTCTTGCTCACCTCAGCCAAGAACCTGTCTTGCTCGATGCCTACCAGTCCGGCGACGATGTTCACTCGCTCACGGCACGACTACTGTTTGAACACGACGAAATCACGCCAGAAGAACGCCGCATCGGTAAGGTGATTAACTTTGGTGTGATCTACGGCATGGGAGCCTCCCGATTTGCCCGCGAATTTGGCGGCGGACGCAAGGAAGCCCAAGAGTTCATCGATCGCTTCAACGATCGCTACTCCAAAGTCTTTGAATATCTCCAGCGGATGCAGCGAGAGGCGATCGCCCACGGCTACGTCACCACCATCATGGGACGACGACGCTATTTCAACTTCATCAGCGACAGCCTCAAGAATTTGCACGGCAACGCCCCCGACAGCATTGACCTCAGCAAAGTCCGGTCTCGCAATCAGTTCGACGCGGGAATGCTGCGGGCAGCAGCAAACGCCCCGATCCAGGGTTCCAGCGCAGATATCATTAAGGTTGCAATGGTGCGGCTGCATGAGTTGCTGAAAGACTATCAGGCACGACTCCTACTTCAGGTACACGACGAACTGATTTTTGAAGTGCCTCCTGATGAATGGGAGGAGCTACAGCCTAAGATTCAAGACACGATGGAGTCTGCGGTGAAGCTGGATGTGCCGCTGGTGGCAGAGGCTCACAGGGGCAAAAACTGGATGGACGCGAAGTAGGAAAGGAATGGCTTTTGTATACCTGCATATCAAGACGAGTCAATGTGTTGTACGTCCTGACAGCGTCTTTCTCTGTCTTTATCGTGAATCCGTAGATATGCGGATACGTTCTGCTATTTAATGCGATTAGCATTCTGTGTGGATACAATTTGAATCAGAGTAAATCTGGTGTCTTATCCGAAATTATTCTGCCTATCCAACTAATACAAGATCTCATACGGAAAACGTGGCTCTAGCAGCAGTCAGGCACGTCTTATGAATCAAAGTATTCTGGTGAATCAAAGTATTCTGGCATCGGCGCTTCAGTTTTCTCACTTGGGAATTTACAAAATCGTGGTTTTTAGATCACTTATCGCGATCGCCCTCAGCATCAATCTCTTCCTAGTGCAGACTCTTCCAGCATCTGCCGCTTTGTGGAGCGACATCCCACAACGAAGTCAATCCGCTCTCGATGGCGCTATAAACACAGCAAAACAAGTCTCTAGCCAAGCTTCAGAAAGCCTTGATAGCTTTGACATTTCTGCCGTATCTCTTCCCAATGTTCAAATCCCCAACTTTGAACTCCCAGAGCTACCTCAACTGGATATTGATATCTCAAATACTTCCATCAGCGTTCCTGAGCTTGCTTTACCAAACTTCGACTTCTCCAGCGTCAATCTCCCCAACTCTCCAGACATCGACTTCTCCAATGTTACGCTTCCCACATTTGACCTTGCTAACGTATCCGAAAACCTCCAAAGCGCCCTTGCCCAGGCCAGCGGAGCGACCCAGCGCGTATACCAAAACTCTTTCCAAGTCTTCGATAACGTAGACCTCTTCAGCCTTATAATCAGCGGTTCTGCGGCCTACAGCACTGTCAGCCAATCGCTGCAATCTGTTCCCCAAGACTTTGCTACTCTCCTCAAAGAAATGCCGAAGGTTGCCAGACGAGTCAAATATCGTGCAGGCTTGCGCCCCGGAGAAGTTGCACGCTCTAGCGAAGAAGCAATGAAGCTTTTCCGTAAGATCCCTGGTTCAGCTCTTATGGAAGGCAAGGAACGCCAAATTTGGATTTGGCTCTCCAACAAAGATGGTAGCCACATTCAAAGCTATGCTAATGGGGGCAGTAGCAGCGCCGATAATATCTTTTGGGAATTCGACCGCATCAACCGAGCGCGCGGAGCTGCAAACACAACCCAAGTTGACCAAATTCTTAGCCGCTTCTACAACGGAGCAGAAGCAGTCGTTCAAAACAGTGCTACCATCGCTAAGCTCGGTCTCAAAACTACTGCGATCGCTGTCCTAATAGATGCCATTGTCGAAACTGAAATTCACGCGATCGACCTTGCCAATGGCACTATCACCATAGAGGAATTCCTTGCAGACCTCCAAACCTCTGCTAGCCGCACCGCTATTAGTGCCGCAGCTTTCTACACCCTTACCGTTATTGCCATCTCAATTTTTCCTGAACTCGTGCCCCTCCTCGCAACGCCATCCCTCATCACCGCCTCTCAAATCATTTTTGGCAGTCGCTTAGCGTTACCTCTGCTCCGCCTCATTCCTGCCCTGTAATGAAGAATGACCCATCGTTCAAGCTATCAGTGCATATGCTCTCTTTACCGTGAGTCAGGCGACGTTTGACGTAACTCTTGAGATTAACAAGAACAAAAGACAAAGAGCGATCGCTCTCGTAGACTTGCTTGAGCAATGAAACCCAGAAAATCAACGCCTTTGCTAGAGCGATCGCCTTATTGTTGATGATGGGGCGATACTTTTTGAAGAGTGATATTGTGCGATCGCCTATGCTAGAAAACAAAATTAAGCAATCAGCGCAGCGTCGGAACGGTTGTGATAGGCGATCGCCTGAGTACTTCTAGCAAAGTACACTTAATAGGCCGTCATTACGCGATCGGGAGAATGCCCACCACTACTCAGTTGCAATGCCTGTATCGAATTAGCTATCATCTGACATATCGAATGCTTCAGCCGATTCATTTGGTTTGTGTCGACGCTCGAAGCCAGAATTTATATGTGCTAGCAGGGCAAAACGAAGAGATTGAGTTTGAAGTAGCTCCAAATGGAGAAGTGCTGTGATGAGTCCAGTCGATTATGGAGCAATGTCTGATCAAGAATTGAGGCATTATTTTCTGA
>JGI12210J13797_10317746_pt1 | contig 56610 bp, 50 predicted proteins | sample ElkSlonscriptome_3_FD_13797 | JGI IMG/M metagenome (IMG submission 13797) | reverse complement strand
CGGGTTTTTCACGGGGAAATGATAGATATCTCCAGAGGCGGTCTGTCATTTACCATTCGTATCAGCAAAAAGGAGAGCGCTCACCTGCTCCTTGGCCGACAGATAGTCTCCGAGATCACTCTCAAGGGAAAGCAGGTATTGGAATGTCTCGGATTGATCATGGGTGTCACCTGCCAGCATGAGATGCTCAAAGAATATTCTGTACATATCAAGTTCTACCAGGAGCTGAAGCAGCATCAGGTAACCGACGTTTTGAATCTTGTCTTATGAACGATCCTGTTACCATCAACTTCTTTGCAGATCATGGCTGAGGGCCAGCACCTTATTATAGGTGATCTCGTTGTCCAGCCTCCTCTTGCCTTGGCGCCAATGGTAGGACTATCCCATTCGGCTCTGAGAACCCTGGTAATGGAATTAGGCGGTGTTGGGTTATTGTACACGGAGATGCTGTCACCCAAGAGGCTGCCCCAGGAAAACGAAAAGATCTCTCCATTTCTGATACGGTCGCAACAGGAGTTCCCATTATTTTATCAACTCGCTCTCCATGAAGAATCCTTGATTGAAAAGGCTGTTGAAAAAGTGCATGCCCTCGGAGCACAGGGAATTGATCTCAATCTTGGTTGCCCGGCTCCTCAATTGCGGAGACAGGGTGCTGGCTGCACGCTGTCGAAAAATCATAATGCGGTACGGAAAATATTGGCGACCTTGCGCAGGCGGACCAGGCTTCCCATATCGGTTAAAATTCGCCTCGGCGAGCAACTCGATGAGGTTACCTATCTCGATCTGTGCAGGACAATCGAGGCAGAGGGAGCAGATTGCCTTACGGTTCATGCCCGCCTCAACGGTGAGAAATTCTGCCGCAAGCCCCGCTGGGAATGGATAGCCAGGACCAAAGAAAACATACACATTCCGGTCCTGGCCAATGGTGGAATATTTACCGTGGAAGATGCACGGAAATGTTTACAGGTAACCGGTGCCGACGGCTTGATGCTCGGCCGTGGCGGCGTTGCCAGGCCCTGGATATTCGGACAAATAGCTGCAATGATTTCCGGGAAAAGGGTATTGAGAGAATCCCTTACATTGAGTAATGTGTATAGACGATTTACCGAACTGCTGACATTGCGCTTTCCCCCGGAACGGCGGCTGGGCAGACTGAAAGAATTCACCCATTATTTTGCGTGTTCGTATGCCTACGGTCACCAGCTAGCCTCCAGCGTGCAAACCAGTGTTTCATTTACACAGGCTGTCGAACGGGCCGAGCTTTTTTTTCTGGAGAATGAGCAAATCATCATACCATGAGGGAGATACTATGAAAGAACTGTTAAAAAAATCCATGCTGGCCGGACTAGGCCTTGTTGTTGTCTCTAAGGACAAGATCGAAGAATCGATACGCGAATTGATCGAAAAAGGTAACATTTCCGAACAGGAAGGCAAAAAGCTTGTCCAGGAAATGATCGGTAATGCGGAAAAAGCCAAAGGCGATTTTGAGAAAATGGTGGACAAATATGTCGACAAAGCCTTGAGCCGTATGGATATCGTCAAAAAAAGTGATCTCCAGGAATTACAAGATTCCATAGCTGATATACAACAGCGCCTGGATATGGAACAGAACCGTTAACGGCTGCGAAAAACTCAAAACATTTTCGAACGTATCTTTTTTATAATGTAGGTGAGTTCTTCCACCTTGAGGAAATAGAGTGTTGCGCCATACAGTACGGCCGCAACTGTTATTATACCGAAAAGTGAGGTGATACCGGCTATCAGGCTGGGACCCTCCATATACCCACCGGCCAGACTGCGTGCTGCAAAAAGAAAAGCGATCATTAGGGCCGTGGCCACAAGAATTTTCATGAATGCCCACCACAGCGACCAAACGGAAAACCCGTTGAGCTCCCTGTAAAGAACCGTAGTCAGAAAGAAAAAATTAATAATCATCGTAACCGAGACAGAAAAGGCTATAGCCCGATGTTGGAAGAAATCGATGGTCAGGGTGATAATGATGATATTGATGCAGACGGTTATAAAGCTGCCGATGACCGGAAAGCGGGTCTTTCCCAGCGCGTAAAAAACCGGCACAAGAACTTTGTTGGCCGAATAGGCAAACAGGCCGACGGCATAGAGGGAAACAGCCTGAGCCGTAGCCACCGTGTCTGCTGCCGTAAATGCACCGCGCTCGAATATCAGCTTGATAATAGGCTCGGCGAGAAGATAGAGACCGGCGCTTGCAGGAATGGTGAGGCAAAAGACCATGGTCAGTGACGAGACAAAGGTTTCCTTCATACCGTCAATGTTCTTGCTGGCTGAATACCTCGCCAGCAGCGGCATTGCGGCAACGCCTATTGCCACGCCGAAAATGCCGATGGGAAGCTGGACCAGCCTGAAGGCATATTGAAGCCAGGAAACGGAACCCTCGGCGCATGAGGCGGCGAATTTGGTGTTAATGAAGATATTGATCTGGGTGGCTGAGAGTCCGATAACGGCAGGTATCATCAGCTTGAGAATACGTATGAGCCCAGGATCGTAAAAATTAAACCGTGGAAGAAAAGTAAAGCCGCAACTGAAAAGCGCAGGAAGCTGGACAGCGAGTTGGAGCAGGCCGCCAATGAGTGTACCGATGGCCATGCCGACGATGGGGGCAATGCCCCAGTGAGGAAGGAGAAAGGCAAGGCTTACCCCGCCGATAATGGAACCGAGGTTGAAAAAGCTCGAGGCCAGTGCCGGGATGAAAAATTTGTTTTTGGTGTTGAGTACCCCCATTACCACCGCCGAAAGCGATACCAGCAGCAGAAAGGGCATCATTATCCGGGTCAGTAATACCGTGAGTTCCTCCTTGCCGGCGATCTGGCTGAACTCGGGGGCGAGCAGGGCGACAATAGCGTCGGAGAACAATACGGCCACCAGGGTGATGACACTCAGTGCCGTGGCAAAAAAGACCAGAACAACGGAAGCCAGCTGCCAGGTCTGCTCTCTGCTTTTGTTCTGGTCGTAGTCGGAAAAGACGGTAACAAATGCCGCCGATAGAGCTCCCTCGCCAAAAAGGTCCCGGAGCAGGTTGGGAATGCGAAAGGCAACCACAAAGGCATCGTTGGCCGTCCCGGCTCCAAAAAGCCCGGCAAACACCTGTTCGCGAACAAGCCCCAGGACCCTGCTGAGCATTACGGCAAAGCCGACGGTACCTGCTGATTTGGCAATAGTTGATTTATCCCTGGATGTGGGGGTCACGGATTCCTCTCGTTGTGCTTGGCTCTCGCTTTTGGTCGGGATCCAAACATACATATTCCTGAGAAATACTTCCATAAATTCATTGATTCAAATCAAAATGTCACCACGGCCTGGAGAAATATGGCCGAATTTACAACCATCTTTTCAAACAAGCTTGACTTTGCCGACGGAAACTGAATATATGTGTATTTGGTTATCTAAGGAACCTGTAACATTCTTTTAAAGACTGAGCAAATCTTGTAATAATTTTGCAGAGCTGTCTATCTTCAAGGAGAATTACATGCTGGAAACAAATATGGTCAGGAATATAGCGATTGTAGGGCACAATAATTGCGGCAAGACATCCCTTGCCGAGGCGCTGCTGTATACTGCCGGCAAAATAAAAAGATTGGGGAAAGTTGATAACGGATCATCAGCTATGGACTATGAAGAGGAGGAGATAAGTCGTAACACTACCATAAACTCCTCTTTTCACAATTACACCTGGAAAAAGCATACGATATTTCTGGTTGATACCCCCGGTGATGACAATTTTCTCAATGAGACGCTCTTCGCTACCAAGGTATGCGACAGTGCCATATTTACCGTAGGCGCTGTTTTAGGTGTCAAAGGGCAAACCATCAAATTCGCCAATTTTATCGCTGATGCCAGGTTGCCCTGCATCATCACTATTACCAAAATGGACCGTGAGAGAGCCAATTTTGAAAAAACGGTAACGGAAATACAAGAGCAGCTGCCCATCAAGCCGGTAGTGATTCAGTTACCGATAGGAGCTGAAGAGAATTTCAAAGGATTTGTCGATCTGCTCGAAAATAAGGCATACCTCTACGCTGACGATAGCAGCGGCAAAATGAGCGCTACCGACATACCCGCGGATATGTCGGAGGATGTAGAGATTTATCGCGAAAGCCTGATGGAAAGCGTTGCCGAGACAGATGACGAACTGATCGAAAAATTTCTCGAAGAAGGCGAACTGACCCATGCTGAACTCGTAGAAGGGCTGAAGAATGCTGTCCTCTCAGCAGATATTGCTCCTGTTACTGTCAGTGCTGCCCCTCTTAACAAAGGCAGTGAGTCGCTTCTCAATACCATTAACGAATTATTGCCTTCCCCCGCTGACAAGCCTGACAGGGAAGGCACTCATCCGGATAAAGAGGAGACTGTCACCAGAAAACCTTCTGTTGATGAGAAATTTTCGGCACTGGTTTTCAAGACCATGGCTGATCCTTACGCCGGCCGCCTTACCATTTTTCGGGTCTATTCAGGCATTCTTTCAGGTGATTCCTTCTATAATTCGAGTAAGAAAACCAGTGAGCGCTTCGGCCAGCTGTATCTGCTGGAAGGCAAAGATCAAAAGCCGGTCGACAAGGTCGGGCCCGGTGCCATCGTCGCGGTGGCCAAGTTGAAGGAGACTGTCACCGGAGACAGCCTCTGTGATGCCTCTGACCCTGTCGTCTATGCTCGTCCGGAACCCTTGAAGCCGGTTATTTCCTTTGCCGTCAGTGCCAAACAAGGTGACGAGGAGAAACTCTTTTCCTCCATAACTAAAATGCTTGATGAGGATCGGACGCTGAAGCTTACCAGGGAACAGAATACCGGCGAGGTACTTCTTTCCGGTGTTGGCCAGATACACTTGGAGGTGCTGTCATCGAAGATAAAACGGAAATATGGCGTCGAGATGGCCCTCTCGACACCGAAGATTCCCTACCGTGAAACGATCAAGGGCAAGGCCAGAGTACAGGGAAAGCATAAAAAACAGAGCGGTGGCAGGGGCCAGTACGGCGACTGCTGGATTGAAATCGAACCGGTCGAATCGGGAAGTGGGTTGATTTTCGAAGATAAGATTGTAGGCGGGGTTATTCCTCAGACGTACCGCCCAGCTGTCGAAAAGGGAATCCAGGAGGCCATGGAAAAAGGCGTGCTCGCCGGGTATCCGGTCGTTGATATCAAAGCGGTGCTCGTCGACGGAAGTTTTCACAATGTCGACTCCTCGGAAATGGCCTTCAAAATTGCCGGATCTCTGGCATTCAAGAAGGGAGCGCAGGAAGCGGGACTGGTGATGCTCGAACCTATCATGGAAATCACCGTCAAGATCGGCAAAGACAACGTCGGCGACGTCATGGGCGATCTCAACTCCCGCCGTGGCAAGGTCATGGGGATGGATTCAGAGGAAAATTTCGAGATCATCAATGCCCAGGTACCCATGGCCGAAATTCAAACCTATGCAAATGATCTCACCTCGATGACCGGCGGTCTTGGTTCTTTCTCGATCAACTTCTCACACTATGAAGAGGTGCCGGGGATGATCGCTGAAAAAATCATTGCCGCTACCAATACTGAAGAGTAATTGCACTGATATCTATGCGAGCCGGAACTGAACACTTTACCTGCGCCGTTGTCACTATGAGCGACAAAGGCGCAGCCGGCAAGAGAGAGGACACCAGTGGAGCCGCTCTCATAGCCGTCCTTGAGGAAGAGGGGTACCGTCTCAGTCGGTATATGATTCTTGCAGACAATACCGATGTCATAGTCGAAGAACTCGTACGGCTGGTAGATACGGAAAATATAGATCTTATTATCACCACCGGTGGGACGGGGGTCGCCCCTACGGATGTGACTCCTGAGGCTATGCGGAGAATCATTGACAAGGAGATACCCGGCATGGCCGAGGCCATGCGCTCGGCCAGCCTTGCCAAGACACCACATGCCATGATTTCCAGGGCGATGGCCGGGATTCGGAACAGCAGTCTTCTCATCAACCTTCCCGGCAGCAAAAAAGCCGCGCTTGAAAACATTGCAGTCGTCCTGCCGGCTCTACCGCATGCCCTGCAAAAAATCAAAGGGGATCCAGCCGAATGCGGGGGGTGACGACTCCCCCAAATGCACAGGCTCCGCGCTTTTCGCATCAGCTTTCCGGCAGCATTTTTCCTCTTTCACATCTTTCTACCGTTGATGCGCCGGCTTTGCCTGAAGTTTTCATGACTTGAGATGTAAGAATAAGATGTAAGATGGTCTGCTCGACGAGGAGACCTGTGAACGGCTATACTAATTAAAGCGCATAGCACTCACAGAAGTGACGAAGGGGAGGGGCCATTTCGACTCGCCCGAAGGAGGAACATGGCCATACCTCTGATTCGTTGTTCACTGTACACACTGTGAGATCCAAATTCTGCCAACAACGATCGTTCGTTGTTGATGGTAAAAATCGAAGCTGATATCTCGTTCATTTCAGCTGAAATGCTCGCCTTAGCTGCTGAAAACAACCTGCGCCTCTGCCTCGGCACAGGATTCTATTCTGCCAATTCTATAAGGGACTTCTCCCAGAGCCTCAAAACGTTGAATAATATCATCGGCTTGTTCTTCGGCGACGATGGCGAGCAATCCGATGCCCATGTTGAAAGTTCTATACATCTCTTCTTGGGAAATCTTGCCATGGCGCTTGAGAAAATCGAAAATAGGCTGCTCAGCCCACGACGTTCTGTCGATTACCGCCTTGCAGCCTTTTGGCAGGATACGTGGGATGTTGTCTATGAAGCCGCCGCCGGTATTGTGTACCATGCCATTGATTGGATAGCTCTTCAAGACGTTGAGCACCGCCTGCACATAGATTCGTGTTGGTTTGAGCAGTTCCTCCCCCAGTGTGGCGTCGAGTTCCTCTACTCGTGAGTCGACAGTAAGCTGCAAGTCCTGAAAGCATATCTTGCGCACAAGCGAAAAACCGTTGGAGTGGAGACCGTTTGAGCGCAGACCTATGATGGTGTTGCCGACGCGAATGCCGGAACCATCAATTATTTGGTCTCGGTTGACTATGCCGACAGTAAACCCAGCGAGATCATATTCCCCCGTCTTATACAGGCCGGGCATTTCAGCGGTTTCGCCGCCAACCAGAGAACATTTGGCCTGCCGGCAACCCTCAGCGATGCCTTCGACGATTTCAGAGGCCACATCAATTTCGAGTTTGCCCATCGAAAAGTAGTCGAGAAAGCACAGAGGGGTGGCGCCTCCAACGACGATGTCATTAACGCACATGGCGACGAGATCGATACCGATGGTGTCATGTTTGCCACACATTTGGGCAACGGCAAGTTTCGTTCCCACACCGTCAGTGGAGGTTACCAGTACAGGCTGTTTGTACTTTTCCGTATCAATGGCAAAAAGGCTGGAAAACCCACCGATATCATTGAGCACACCGCGCTGGTGAGTGGTGGCGACAACCTCTTTTATTTTTTCTACGAATCTGTTGCCTTTGTCTATGTCGACACCGGCTTCACTATATTTCGAACGTGTGTTTATCGTCATTCTCTCGTACGGCTGAGTTGATGGTTAGCTGTGACAGTTGCTTGATAGGATAGACCTCAACTGTATACTATAATGCGTACTTGCAAAAAGCAATGCAATAAGAGTGTTGTTATTCTTGAATGGTTTGAATATATATGCAGGTCTGTTTCGCAACGTTATTGACTACTTTAGCGTAAGGGATGATGCCGTAATGAAATTACTTATATTACTCATTGGTATGGTTCTCGTCTTCGAGGGTTTGCCGTATGTAGCCGCACCCGTGGCCATGCAGGAGTGGTTGCAGAAGCTGAGCAAGTTGCCGGCGCAGCAGCTTCGTCTGGTAGGTCTTGCCGCCATGGGCATTGGCCTGATAATTATCTGGGTTGCCCAGCGCGCCGCTTTTCTGCAGTAACGCGGACGGGTCTTCATTTTTTGACGACAATGTAAACGTTTCCGTTGATCCAGTCATTTTTTTCCCGACGCAGGTTGACGGGAGCATGCGTTATCAACCTCCAGCCTGTTCTGCCGCAGAGATTCTCTATATATTCAGTGGAGTGCGCGAACCTGCCCGTTTTTCTCAGAAGATAGTCGACTTTATCGGTATTTTCGGTGGAGAAGCAGAAGCATGCCTGCGGCAGCACAACCCGTGATAGAGCAAAGAAGACTTCATCGAGTCTACCCACATAGCCAAAGACATCGGCGGCTATGACGAGCGAGTATTTTTCCTGACAGGCCAGCAAGTACTCCAGAATCTCGGCTACATAGAGGGAAGAGTAGATTTTTTTACCGCCGGCTATCTCAACCATCTTCGGTGAAATGTCGACTCCGGTGAGGGTCTTGCACAAAGAAGAAAAGGCCAGTCCACTCAACCCTGTACCGCATCCCAAATCGAGGCCCAGGGCAGAATGAAGCGGCAGCGTCAGCTCGCTGTCAACATTTTCCCGCATGATTGCCGGTGCGGTATATTCGAGTTCGGTGACCAGGCTGTCATCGTAGCGTGCCGAGTAATTGTCGAACATGTCTCGTATGTACTCGGCGGGTGGAGATTGTCTGCTGACGCCTTCTAGAGAATCGAGCATATGCCGGGCTGCCTGGTGATCCGGGGCAAGATCCAGCAAACGGGTGTAGTATTTGGCCGCCTGATCATATTGTCCATTGCGATGGTAGACAAAGGCGATGTTGCTTAAAGAGCCCAGATGGCGATGATCGATATCCAGCACTTGTCGATAGGTGGTTATGGCCTCATCGTCATCTTGCATATCCATATAGCAGCAGGCAAGATTGTACAAACAATCGACATCTCTGGGCGAAACACCCAGGGCCTGCGTATAGATTTCCACGGCCTGGCCGAACTCGCCTCCCTTCTGGTGGCTGAGGGCTAAATTATAGAGAATATCGACCTGGTCCGGGGCATATTGCAAAGCCTGCCGGTAATACAGGCATGACTCTCGGTAGCGGCAAAGCTCAAAGAGGGCCAGACCCAGATTATAGTTAATCAGCGGCGATTCCTCTACCATATCGTGCAGTTCCAGATAGATGAGACATGCCTCTTCTATCTTCCCCTGCTGGTGAAGGTCGGTTGCCTCAATGAAGCGTTTTTCAAGTTCAGTGTCTGTAAGTATAGAGTTCATGGATATCTGCAACGAAAAATGAGAAGATTCAGGCACTCTCGCAATATCGGCCGTTGATGACTGGTCACGGCGGCGTTGATTTGCGGAGGTGTTGTGCTGGGAATTTTTACAGATAAAGAGGAAAATTTGTCATTGCTAAAAATGTCGAAAGTGTAAGACTTTGCCAAGAATGATTTTTTGTGCCGGCGTAGTATCGAAACTGGACAAATCCCCTCTATATTTCGAACTGTCGCCTGGTAAACTGTCGCCTGTGGTGGGATGGCGATACATCCTCTCACACCCTGCCGCCAGCTCTCTGTTTCCAGTCCTTCGGTCCTCCTCAAGGCCGTGGTTCGGCGGCATGAGGCAGCCTGCAAAGGCAACGTGTTTTCCGTTTGATTTTAGTGGCTATGGGTGTACTATATGCAACCGACCGAATATACAACAGTCGGCAAAGATTTCAACCATAGAACCCTGAAGGATATACTGCATCATGGTTGCCGAAGACAAAACAAAAAAAGAGCTTATTGGTAACGAAGGTCTTGTTATTCTTGATATGGTGCGGCGTCTTACCCGGCGCAATGCCAGCGGGCATTTGAAAAAACTCATCAAGAAAACCCATCCGGCAGACCTTGCCTGGGTTTTCCGCTACCTTGCCGAAAATGAAAGGAAAAATGTCTTCGCCATCATCGCCCAGACAGAAATTGTTGGTGAATTCCTCAGTGAGTTGGACGATTCGATCATGATAGATCTTGTCCAGGGGCTCTCGGCACAGTACATGGCGGAAGTGGTTACCAATATGGCCAGCGACGATGCCGTCGATCTGCTTGAGGCGCTGCCAACCGAGGTTGCAGACGATATTCGTCGGCATATGGAAAAAAAGGATCGGGAGGAGGTGGAGGAGTTGCTCCAGTATCACCCCCAATCCGCCGGCGGACTCATGTCAACGGACTATATGAGCCTGGATGAAGAACTCGGGGTAGGAGATGCCATTGCCCTGGTGCAGAAACGCAGTGAAGAAAAAGAAATGGTCTTCTATCTCTACATTACCCATGGAGAAGGCAAACTCTCCGGGGTCGTTTCTCTGCGCGAACTGCTCATGCATCCGCCCCACAGACAGCTCAAGAATATCATGAACGACAAGGTCATTTCTGTGAATACAGAAACCGATCAGGAGGAGGTTGCCCATATCGTTTCCCAGTACAATTTTCTTGCCGTTCCCGTCGTTGATTCCTCTTACTGCCTGGAGGGCATCGTCACCGTCGACGATATTATAGATGTCATACGTGAAGAAGCAACCGAAGACTTTCTGCAGATGGCCGGAGCCGGAAAGGATAGAGAAATTCTCTTGAAGTCGACCAAGGACAACGCTTTGTTGCGAGCCCCGTGGCTCTTCGCCTCCTGGTTGGGCGGCATCATGGCCATGATCATAATAGGCGCCTTTGAAAAGGAGCTTCTCAAGGTGCTTGCTCTGGCTTCGTTTATACCTGTGGTTATGGGAATGGGTGGAAATATTGCCACCCAGTCCTCGACTATAATCGTTCGTGGAATCGCCACTGGCCGCATCAACATGAACGAGTTTTTCAAAGTCGTTTTCAAAGAAATGCGTGTTGGCCTAATTCTGGGAATACTGTATGGCCTCTTTCTAGGGGTGGTAACCTATTTCACCCATACCGAGCCGCCGCTTCTCGGCCTGGTTGTCGGTATCTCCATATTCACCTGTATGGTGATGGCGGCCACGGTTGGGGCGTTTATTCCGTTGATACTTAAGCGTTTTGATATAGATGCCGCTATCGCCACCGGGCCCTTTGTCACCACATCCATCGATATTCTTGGGGTTCTTGTTTACTTCTGGGTGGCGAAACTGTTTCTGGGACTCTAAAATAGCAGGGAGACATTCCATCGTTTTGAAATGGTACACGGTCTTCTTCGCAGGGATGAAAAGTGGTATACAAGGCTTGCCCTGTGAACGTCTCGCTTATTTACCGCCAGGACCGCATATTATCCGGCAGGACTGAAAGGCATGATGAAAAAGAATACACAGAAGGGCAGGGTTTCACCTCTGGCTGTCATACTTATCGCCCTCCTGGGGTTGTGGCTATTGTACAACCCCTACGGCAGAGTAAACAGGGAGAACGCTGAACCCCGGGCGATTACGGCCAGGGGCAACCTGGCAGACGATGAACAGAACGCCATCGAGATTTTCAAAAGCACGTCGTCCTCTGTTGTCTTTATTACCAGCAAAGCGTTACGACGCAATCTCTTTTCCCTGAACGCCATCGAGATACCCCAAGGTACCGGGTCCGGCATAGTCTGGGATGACAGTGGTAGAATTGTTACTAATTTCCACGTTATAAGTGATGCCAACTCCATTCAGGTCACCATGGCCGACCAATCAAAATGGCAGGCCACCCTGGTGGGAATCGCTCCGGACAAGGATCTGGCTGTGCTGCAGATAGAAGCCCCCCCCGAGCTGCTGCATCCCATCTCCATAGGCGATGCCCAGACCTTGCTTGTGGGGCAGAAGGTGTTTGCTATCGGCAATCCTTTCGGCCTTGACCAGACGATGACTTCAGGGATAATCTCAGCACTTGGACGTGAAATAAAAGCCGTAACCGGCAGAGTCATACGGGGAGTCATTCAGACTGATGCGGCTATAAATCCTGGTAATTCCGGAGGACCGTTACTCGATAGCGCAGGCAGGCTCATCGGTATAAACACCGCCATCTTCAGCCCTTCGGGCTCCTACGCCGGTATCGGTTTCGCTGTTCCAGTGGAGGAGGTCAATGAGGTCATACCCCAGCTAATCAAGGAAGGAAGACTGATAAAACCGGGACTTGGCGTATCCCTGGCAGATATTCGTATCTCAAAACAACTTGGCCTTGACGGCCTCATCATCGTCGACGTTGAAGAAAACAGCGGAGCTGCAGAAGCCGGCCTGCGCCCAACGAGACAATACGGAGGAGAAATACTACTAGGTGATGTTATCCAACGTGTCGACGGTGAAGAGGTACGCAATCTCAACGGGCTGCGTGATATCCTTGAGAGACACGCCATAGGAGATGTGGTACCGGTGATGATTCTGCGCGACGATCTAGAAATGGAACTTATGGTGAAGCTTTCGGCTCTCAACTAGCCCTCTGCTCGTTCAAGCCATGTAAAAGAGAGTATTTTTCTTAGCCCTGGGCCTCCGTCCTTTTCTGCTGAGGCCACCCACAATTTCAAGGGCCATCGACGTGCCTCGATGATGAACAACGCCGGCAGGTGAAAATAGTGTGAGCTAGGATTCGCTGTTTCGTTTCTTCATCGACTCCAGCGTTTGCCTGCGTGCCAACTCACGCATGTCCAGCGCTTTATCTGATTCGTCGATAATCTCACGACCGACTATCTCTTCGAGAATGTCTTCCATGGATATAATGCCGGTCATCGACCCGTATTCATCGACGACGACAAACAGGTGTTGTCTTCTGTCAAAGAAATCTATGAGAATCCTGTTCAACGGCGCTGTTTCCGGAACGAAATGCACTGCCTGCTTGAGTTCTGAGACTTTCTTGTCAAATTGCTGCCGTGCAGCTGCAAGCAGTACATCTTTGCGCATTATTATGCCGGTGACGTTATTCGGTTCTTCCTGGTAAATAGGAACCCGGCTGTGGCTGCTGAGTTCCTCTATCTGTTCCATGGCCTCATCGACCCTTGTCTCTTCATCGAGCGAGAATGTGACTGTGCGCGGTGTCATTACCTGACGCACCATTTTGGTCTGCAAAACGAGGACATTATTAATCACTCTTTCCTGGTTGATCTCAATTTCACCGGATTTCAAGGAAAGATTGGCAATGGTCTGCAGTTCCTCTGCCGATACATTCTCTTTGGATTTGGATCGGGGAATGAGCCTGGTTATTGACCGGCACAACCATATTATCGGTTTGAGAACAACCACCATCCAGAGCAGGGGAACAGCGATGAGCGGTGCAATTCTATAGGCAAAGGAAACGCCGACCGTTTTGGGAATGATCTCTGAAAAAATAAGAATGGAGAGGGTGAAGGCACCGGAAAACCAGATGACGTTGTGGTCGCCGAAGAGTTTCGCCACCGACGCGCCGGCAACGGCGGCGCCGACGGTATTGGCTACGGTATTGAGAGTAAGGATGGCGGTTATCGGCTGGTCGATGTCACGACGAAGCCTGGCGAGAACAATCCCCGAGTTATGTCCTGTTTTTTTGAGGAGTTCAACCTGACCGGTGGATATCGAGTACAACGCTGCTTCGCAGACGGAACAAAAAGCGGACACGATTATGGCCAGCGCTACAGCCGTAATGAGAGTGCTCAGCACTATAGTTCTCCTGTATATGCGAGATGAGCCGACGTCATTTTAGAGAAGAAGGGTGTATATGCTATAGGCATAAACCTGATCCCAGGGGGGCTGCCACAGAGGAAGGTGGTTCTCTCTTTTTTTTTCTGACGCTGCCGGTTTGTAATGACTTTTCCGAAAGGTTTGACATAGTATCTAAAAAGCAACCGTATCTTACCTGAAAAAATAATTAAATTAAATGTTGGGACGACAAAAAAAGAAGATTATTGTGTCTTGTGCAGAACATCTTCAGGAAAGTAAAACATATACCAGGATAAAAGGAACATGAAAGAAAAAAAAATAGTAATAAACGACAAATTGAGCAAAAAGTACGTAGCTGATGTAACCGTTTTCTGCATATCTCAGAAAAAAAAGGATACTCCCCTGTTGCCCGAGGATCTGAGGAAAAGTGACTTTGCCCATGCCGCTGAACTCGGAGATTTCAAAGCCGGTGAAAACGATGTAATGGTGAGTTACGTATCAGGTACCTCGAAGAAAATTCAGAGTAAACGGGTAGCCTATGTTGGCATCGGCACCATTTCCAAAGACATCGGCAAAGACGAGCTTCTCGAAAAAATGCGTATTGCCGGCGGCAACATAGCTTCTCTTGCAAAAAAGGCTACAGCCGAAAAAATCTGTGTCGTCCTTCCGGAAATTTCAGGTAAAGCTTTGCAGAAGAAAAGTGTACGTGGTTTGACAGAGGGGATAATTCTCGGTGAATATACCTTTATCAAATACAAAACCGATAAGGAAGTCCAAAAGAAAAGCAAAGCTATCAAGGAAATACGCTTCTTGGCAAAACACAATCTCTCCTCACTGCGGCTGGAAGCGGTACGGGCTCATATCGATGCCCTTTCGGCATGCCAAGCCCGTGATATGGCCAATGAACCTGGCAACGGCTGGAATGCAGAAAGTTTCGCCCGCTATGGTCAAGAGTTGGCAGCCAAATACGATCTGCAGTGTACCGTTTTTGATAAAAAAGAACTGACCAAGATGAATATGGGGGGAATCCTTGCTGTAAACAGAGGGTCGGATACCCCGCCCCAGATGGTGGTCGTTGAATATCGGGCTTCGAAAAAGGCTCCCACGGTGCTGCTGGTGGGCAAAGGTCTGACCTTTGATTCAGGTGGAATAAGCATAAAGCCGGCGGCCGGTATGGAGGACATGAAATACGATATGTGCGGAGGTGCGGCAGTATTGGCGGCCATGAATGTCGTCGGCGCTGAAAAACCCAACTGTAACGTCATAGCCATTGTGCCAGCCACGGACAATATGTCAGGTGGATCGGCTGTAAAACCTGGTGATATCATACAGCATTACAACAAGACCACTTCGGAAGTAATAAACACCGATGCTGAAGGGAGGTTGATTCTTGCCGATGCTCTGGCCTACGGCATAGAGCGGTATCAGCCTGATTTCGTTGTAGACCTGGCCACCTTGACCGGTGCTGTTATAATGGGTTTGGGGCATCACCACACCGGACTTCTTGCCAATGACGATGAACTTGCCCAAAAACTGATAGAAGCCGGCAAGGGGTGTGGAGAACCTCTCTGGCGTTTACCTTTAGGGAAGGAATATAGAAAACAGCTGGATTCGAAGGTCGCCGATATAAAGAATACCGGCGGGAAATCAGCCGGTGCAATTACGGCGGCTGAGTATCTTCATTCCTTCGTCGGCGATACCCCATGGGCGCATCTTGATATAGCTGGGACTGCCTGGGACTTTACGGAAAAATCATACATACCTGAGGGCGGTCCCTCTGGAATGTGTGTTAGAACGCTGGCAGCTTTTCTTCGGCGCCTTTGAGAGTGCGGTAAGAAAAAGCCCCTTTATTGATATTCAGCAAAGGGGCTTGTAAAGTCGATGATGCTATCAGATTTTCACTACGTTTTCAGCAGCAGGACCTTTGGGGCCATCTACAATTTCGAAGCTTACTCGAGCACCTTCTTCCAGGGACTTGAAGCCATCGGCCTGTATGGCTGAGTAATGGACAAATACATCCTGCCCCCCATCTTGCTCGATAAAGCCAAAACCTTTTGAGTCATTAAACCACTTCACTGTTCCTTCTGCCATTTTTGTAGCTCCTTTTTACTCGGTTCTTCGTAGAACGCAATGATAACAACCCGATTTACACTAATCAGGTAACATAAAATGTGTGTTGTTTATTTCCTGCGGCAATATGAGTTGAGGAATTACCGCGAAAATACGGACCACAAAACAAATAAAATTTTGTGGACTTATCACACGTTATCTAGGCACTTAGCATAGGCACAGTAGAAAAGCAACGTTTTTTTTTCATGAGAAGGAGTACATATACTGTGATAGGCGTAGACAGTGATAATCCATGAAATAGCAGTCAGGGTAAAAGTCGGAACATAGAGTCTTCGATTATCCTCTTAAGGGTACCTTGAAAAATAGGGATTTTCGCTCAAAGGCTTGCTGTCAGGGATGGGAAGATAGCATTCTGATAAAGAGTATTTGATTACCCCCTATTCTCAGCAACTCGCTCTGAGACAGGGAAACTCTTTTCCCGGTACGCCATGAACCCATCCCTGCAGACGCCCGCGAAAAGAGCACCCCTGCCTTCCCTGTTGCTTGACTGAGTTTTGGGGTAATCAGGAAAGAGTATCCTGGTTTATAGAATGCGGTGCAGAACATTCAAAGAGTCAGAAAATGATATTGACAGTTGCAGGCGTTGGGGTATTCTGCAAGTTCTGGCTACAGACTGCAATGCAAAATACATTTTTTGCTCAATAAAACACTGTTTAACCTGAAGGTCCACTCTCCGGATTTTCTGCGTGGCCGCTCGACAGATAGGCTCAAAGGAAAAAAATCGGCATTGAATACAATATTTAAAAACGTGCATCCTGAGTATACTTTCGCTTCTCACTATCTCGACATTGGCGGACACCGCCTTCATTACATCGATGAAGGACAGGGGCCCGTACTCGTCGCCCTTCATGGCAATCCTACCTGGTCTTTTTTTTACAGAAAGGTAATTGCTCGTTTCAGGCACCATTATAGAGTCATTGCTCTTGATAATATGGGGTGTGGTTTTTCTGACAAACCACAGGAGTATGAGTATACTCTGGAGAGGCACATCAGCAACCTCAGCAGTGTGCTGGAAAGTCTTACAATCGACAGCTGTTCCCTTATGGTTCATGACTGGGGCGGGGCAATAGGTATGGGGTATGCTGTCAGGAACCCTGAAAAAATACAAAAAATCGTTGTCTGCAACACCGCCGCTTTTCGATCGCGTCGTCTTCCTCTGCGCATTCGCATCTGCAGGTTGCCCGTTATCGGTGAAATTCTGGTGCGGGGGGTCAATGGATTTGCCGCGCCAGCTACTTTCATGGCGGTCAACCATCCCCTGGCTCCGGAGACGAAGAAATGGTATTTGCTCCCCTATGATTCATGGCGGAACAGGATAGCCATTCACCGTTTTGTACAGGACATTCCCCTTAATGAACACCATCAGTCGTATTCTACGCTGCTTGAGATAGAGCAGGGACTGGAGACTCTTGCCAACAAGGGTGTTCCGCTTTTGATACTGTGGGGCGGCAAGGACTTCTGTTTTACCGAGGATTTTTATCGCCAATGGAAAAGCCGTTTTCCCATGGCGAAGGCTCACCTCTTCCCGCAACTGGGGCACTACCTACTCGAAGACGGATTCGAGGAGATTGCCCCCTACCTCGATGCCTTTTTGCTACCGGAATCCCAGTTGGAAAATGAGTAAGAATATAGCCTTATCTTTGAGCAAGGTCGCTGAACGCCGGGGGACGGCTCCTGCGGTTATAGAGGCAGCAAGCGCCAGGTCGATAAGTTTTACCGATCTGCATAACCGGTCCGACCACTACGCGTGGTACCTGAAGGAGGCCGGTGTTCGTCCCGGCGACAGGGTCATGCTTATGGTGCGGCCCTCGGCCGATTTTATTTGTTTGACCTTTGCTCTGTTCAAACTCGGAGCGCCTGTAATCCTTATAGATCCTGGGATGGGATATATGAATTTAAGGCGCTGCATCTCCGGCGTAAAACCATCTGTGTTTATCGGTGTTCCTAAAGCTCACGTTTTCTTCAGGCTGTTCAGGAGCTCATTTACAACCGTCACAACCACTTTCTGTTGTGGCGGTTCGGCGGGTATTTTCGGCCCTGACCTGCGTCAGGCCGCTCTACCGAGAAAAGAGACTTTTCCCGTCTACAGTCCAGAATCGGGCGATCTTGCTGCCATCATTTTCACGACCGGCTCCACCGGACCACCGAAGGGAGTGCGTTTTGAGCATGATCTGTTTGCTGCTCAACTGGAAAAGGTGCAAAATTATTATGGAATAGCGGAAGGGGATGTCGACCAGCCTGCCTTTCCGCTGTTTGCTCTTTTCTCCACAGCGCTTGGCGCCAGCGCAGTAATCCCGGATATGGACGCCACTAAACCTGCCAAGGTAAATCCTGCAAAGTTCATTTCTTCTCTGCAGAACTATACAGTCAGTTATTCTTTCGGTTCTCCGGCACTGTGGAAAGTCGTTGCCGGCTATTGCCTCGAAAATGGTATCACCCTGCCGGCATTAAAGAAGGTGCTGATGGCCGGTGCCCCGGTCTCCGGCGAGCTTCTCAGCCAGATGCAGACCATACTGGCTGAAGATGCCGAGATTCACATACCCTATGGAGCTACGGAGAGCCTTCCCATAGTTTCCATAGAAGCCAGGGAGGTGGTAGCGGAAACATGGCAGCAGACCTGCATGGGGCGTGGAACCTGTGTGGGCAGGTCGTTACCCGGGATTACTGTTAAGATTATCAAAATATGCGATGAAGTGATTGCCGAGATTACCGATGAGATGATATGTGAAGACGGTGAAATAGGTGAAATTGTTGTCAGTGGTGACGTGGTCACCAGAGCGTATGACAATAATATCGCTGAAACACGCATGGCAAAGACCTTCTACAAAGGCGATTTTTACCACCGTCTTGGCGATACCGGGTATCTGGACGATTCCGGCAGACTGTGGTTTTGCGGCAGAAAGGCCCATAGAGTGTATACTGGCCGCGAGTATAAATATTCCGTTTGCTGCGAAGCCATTGTCAACAATCACGCTGATATCTTCAGGAGCGCCCTGGTGGGTATCGGTGATGGTGAGGGGCGGGTGCCGGTATTAATATTGGAGAAGGAGAAATCAAGCAAGCGCAGCCAGAATGAAATCCTCGAAGAGGTCAAGCTGCTGGCTGCCGCCTCGGAGCTGACCAAAGATATAGAGTATTTTTTGTTCCATCACAGATTCCCGGTTGATATACGTCACAATGCCAAAATCTTCCGTGAAAAACTGTCGGTCTGGGCGGAGAAGAAACTGGTGAAAAAAGTATGAACAGTGTGGCAATTACAGGGGGAGGGGGATTTATCGGTCGGGCCATAGTCGGTATGCTCCGGGCAGAGGGAGTTGACTGTCGGGTTCTGGGGAGGAGCAGATATCCGGATCTTGAAGAGCAGGGCGTCCTCTGTTTTCAAGGTGATATTGCCAACCGTGACTTTGTGTTCAGACACCTCAGAGACGTTGATGCGGTCTTTCACGTTGCTGCTCTCGCCGGAATCTGGGGAGACTGGAACCAATTCGCCAAAACCAATATCGATGGAACACGAAACGTCATTGATGCCTGTTTGGAAAACAACATCGGCATTTTCGTGCAAACGTCGACTCCATCGGTGGTTTTTGCCGGGGAAAATATTATTGATGGTGATGAGAATCTGGATTACGCCGGTAAATATCTCTGCGGGTATGCAGAAAGCAAAGCCATTGCTGAACAGATGGTCCTGGGTGTCGATCAGAGCGTGTTGAAAAGCTGCGCCATACGTCCCCATCTCGTCTGGGGACCTGGAGATCCGCACCTCATACCGAGATTACTGGACCGCGGCCGACAGGGACGCTTGAAGATTGTCGGAGATGGCGCTAACATAGTAGATGTAACCTACATCGACAATGCTGCCTATGCCCATGTTCTTGCCGCCAAAAGCCTTCTTTCTTCGAATCAAGCTTGCGGCAAGGCCTATTTTATCGGCCAGGAGCGACCCGTCCAGCTGTGGAAGTGGATAAACGAACTGTTTGAGAGAGCCGATATCCCGCCGGTGAGCAAGACGATTCCGCTGACAGCGGCTATGACAGCAGGTCTGTTGCTTGAGTGGGGTCATAGGGCGCTTTGTCTGAGAAAAGAACCATTTATGACACGTTTTCTCGCATTGCAGCTGGCGAAGTCCCACAGCTTCTCCCATGACAGGGCGCGAAATGATTTCGGCTATATACCCCGCATTTCCTTAGAGGAAGGCATGGATCGGCTCATACACTGGATAAAACACCCATGAGAAAATCTGTTTGCGCTATTTTACTGCCCATCGTCTGTATTTCACTTTCCCTGCTGCCTCTTCGAAGCATGGCCTTCACCGTCGGCGAAGAGCGCGAGGTCGGAGAAAAATTGCTCTATACAGTACGTTCAGCCTTCGAAGTCATAGACGACCCGGATATCAGCCAGTATATCACCAGCCTTGGTGAGGAGGTTATCGGCGTAGCCGGTATCCAGTTTTTCGAGTATCATTTTTTCATCATAAAGAATAAAGAGTTTAATGCCTTCGCCGCTCCGTCGGGGTTGATATTTTTCCACAGCGGACTCATCGAAAAAGTCGACGATGAAAACGAACTGATCTCTGTCCTGGCCCATGAGATTGGTCACATCGCCAAGCGTCATATATCCTCGAGAATCGGCAAGGAAAAGAAAATTTCGATTGCCACCATGGGTATGATGCTGGCCTCCCTGGCGCTCGGAGGTGGGGCTGCCACCGAAGCTCTGCTGGCCGGATCCATGGCGGCAGGACGTAGCGCCAGTCTGCATTTTAGCAGACTGGACGAGGAAGAGGCGGATCTGCTCGCCTATGGATGGATGAAAAGGATGGAACGGAATCCGCAGGGCCAGGTGGATATGCTCAAAACCATGCGGCAGATTGCCAGATATCGCAGCGGCATGATACCTCAGTACCTCTTGACCCATCCCAACCCGGAGGCTCGTCTTGATTATGTACAGACACTGGTTGCCTCGGACAGAGAAGAGCTGCAGAACTTCGAAGGAGGCGACAACTTCAGCTTTACCCGCTTCAAATACCGCATTATGGCAGAAACCAAGGACAGCCTCAGCCTGCGCAGCTATTATTCTTCGGTGCTTGCCAGCAGCAGGGCGAATGAATTTGATATCATCATGGCAAAATATGGTCTTTCCCTGCTTGAGAGAGCCGAAAACAATTATGAAACCGGTCATCAGCTCCTCCAGGAAGTCATCGATCATTTTGGTCCACGCAATGAACTGATGGTCGACAAGGGTCTGCTCGAGTTTGAAAGTGGAAAAACCGATGCAGCCTATTCCACATTATCCGCAGCCTATGACCGTGACAGAACGGATATGTATGCGGCTTTTTCTCTGGCCAAGGTCAGCTTTCAGCGTGGTATGCTGGAAAAAGCCCAGACACTTTACCAGGGTGTTATATTTGCAATGCCTGATTTCGCACAGGGTTATTTTGAGCTCGGCCGGCTCAGTGCGGCTCAAGGCAAGAGGGGGGAGCCGAAATACTACCTGGGCAAGTATCATCTCCTCCAGGGAAAGCTTCCCTTGGCCAAACATAATCTGGAGACAGCCATGGCCGCAGATGATCTTCTGCCCCAATTGGCCAAGGATGCCAGAGAATCCCTGGAACTGATAGAAAGGCTTGAAAAATAGGAATATTCAGGACAGTGGGGCAGGGGATCGAAATACGCAGTCTCGGGGAAACCCAAGGCTTTCCGGCTTGCCCGAATCCATGCTGCACAGGTGATGCCGCAAGCAAGCACTTAGCCGGAAACGGGGAAGAGTGCATTAAGGCCAGTCGGTGCTGCGTAGACGTACAAGAAATTCTTTGTTGCCCTTGGGCCCGAGGAGAGGAGAGGCCACAATTTCCTGCCCGCCCAGGCCGAGTGTTTGAGCAAAGGCAAGCACGGATTCAATAGCCCTGTCGTGCTGTTTTTCATCACGTACAACGCCGTTACCTTCACTCACCGTCGACCGAGGCAACTCGAACTGGGGTTTGATTAGTGCGATAATATCTTTTGGAGCTGCAAAAAGAGTGATAACGGCAGGCAGGATCTTGGTCAGCGAAATGAAGGAGACATCAACCACCGCCATATCTAGAGGTTCCGGCAGCGTCTGTTGGGAGAGATGACGGGCGTTGAACCTCTCAAGGACGATGACCCTGCTGTCCTGGCGCAGTTTCCATGAGAATTGACCGTAGCCCACATCTATCGCGTAAACCCGGCCAGCGCCATGCTGCAGCAGGCAGTCTGTGAAGCCGCCGGTGCTGGCACCTATATCTGCGCACACCCAGCCGGCTGGAGAGCACTGGAAATGATTCAACGCTTTTTCCAGTTTCATTCCGCCGCGGGAGACATACTTACATTTATCTTTGAGTTTGAGAGTTGCCTCACGGGAGAAAATGCTGCCCGCCTTGTCAGCAAGTGTGTCGTTGACAAAGACCTCTCCAGCTCCGATCATGGCCCGGGCGCGTTTGAGGGTGGTCGCCATGCCTCTCTCTACCACCAGCTCGTCCAGACGGATTTTCAAGGAGTTCTCGTAGAGTTTAATTAAGTTTGGCGCTTCTTTCCTTGGCGGTGACAGCCTCGGGAGAGGAAGGATAGGTCGCACCGATTTTCTTGTATATTATCTTTGCTGTCTCAAAATCGGAAAGCTCTTCAAAGGCCATGCCCTGCTTGAGCAGTGCTGTAGCGGCTCGAGGATGGCTGGAGTGGTTTGATATTATTTTTTGATACTGCAGGATGGCCTGATCATATTCCTTCTGGTAAAACAGCGATTCTCCCATCATAAACCGGGCTTTGACAGCTTTGTCCGAAGCGGGTTTCTCCTGTGCATATCTCTCATAAAGCTCATAGGCTGAGCTGAATTTGCCGGCGGCAAAGGCTTGATCGGCTGCCTCTATGAGATCCGGTTCCCCTGTGGCAGTATCGGATTTGACGGTGTCCACGGGTTTTTTATTTGCGGTATCTGGTGTTGTCGCGGCAACGCTGCCGCCGGCATCGGCTGAGATAATTTTTTTCTGCCTCTCGGCACTGATTGTCAAAACACTGCTGTCGGAGTTGTTTTTAAGTACGTTTGCCGAGGCGTTCGCTCGGGACCGTGCTTTTTCAGCTTCCAGCGCCGCTGCCTCGGCTTTAAGCTTAGCGTCACGTATGCGAGCTTCTTGGATGTTCTCAAGAATGTTTCGTTGCTGTTCCAGCTTTGACTCGGTTTCCTCCAACCTCGATTGTGTTTCCTGGAGCCTGGTCAACAGTGCTCCCTGCTCAGTTTTCAACTCCCTGGAAACAGTCTGAGAATACTGTTGAAAAGTCATGCCAAGCTCTTTGCTCTGTTCCTTCAACTGTCTGTTGAAATGGGCCATTTCATCGATTTTCCCCTTGAGAATCAGGAGTTCCTGGCGCAGGCCGTCTAGCTGACTGGAAGAGGCGGCCTGGCGCTGCTGCATCTGGTCGACGGTGCCCTGTTTCATGTCCTCAAGCTTTTTATTAACGACACGCAGCTGGTAGTTAAGCTTGTTGACGTCGGTTTGGGAAGCACACTGTGTGAGCAGTGGCAATATGAGACAAAGGGCGAGGAGAGTAACATGTTTCTTTTTCATGGCTTTTGTTTCCAAGGTATTAGTAATTCACTTCCCAGCGGGGATAGATCTGATTACCGGAGTAGGGGAAAAGTCTTCGCTGAAAGTGACCATTCCGCATCATTGCATAGATTTTGTTTTCACTGCCGTCCTGTTTTGAATATATGATCTGATTGCCGTCGGGAGACCAGGAGGGAGACTCGTGATGACTTAAATCAGTGGTCAGTTGAATTGACGGCTCGCCCTGTTCCGGTTTCTTGAGGCAAATCTGGTAAAGACCGTTTCTGAGACTTGAATAGACGATGAGATTCTCCCGAGGGTGCCAGGATGGTTCGGCATTTTCCGTTCCGGTGAAGGTGATGCGCTGGGTTTTTTTTGTCTTCAAGTCCATGAGAAAAAGTTGCGGACTGCCGAAGCGGTCGGAGACGAAAACGATGTGGTTACCGTCGGGAGAGACGGTTGCCGAGACGTTAATGCCGGCATTTTCGGTTATCTGTTCTATGATAGTACCGGATTTATGCATCAGGTAGAGATCAGGGTTTCCCTTGTAGGACAAGGTTATAAACATGCTCTGGCCGTCCGGCATCCATTCGGAGGCGAGGTTCATGCCCATTCGCCTCGAGAGGACCCGGGTAATCTTGTTTTGACGCAGATCGGTGATGTAGAGATTCTGATTGCCGGTATGATAGGATGTATAGGTCAGAAATGTTCCTCCCGGTACATACCGGGGAGCAACGACCAGGTTTTTGTGGCGTGTCACCTGTCGCAGTTCACTTCCGAGAATGTCGGACGTATATACTTCCTTCTTCCTGGCATCGAGTTCGTGGGCGACGAAGGAAATCTGAGTATCGGCCAGGCCTTTGGAGCCCGTAAGATCTTCAATAACACTGTCGCAGAAGCGGTAAAGCATTTCGTTCTTATGAGATAGCTTGCCGCTATAGGATTTGCCTAAAACCATAGTATCGGTGGCCACATTGAACAGACGCATTTCGAGTGTGATGGCGTTGGCGCTGGTTTCATAGACGCCCTGAACCGTAAAGTCGGCCCCGAGATTTTTCCAGTCGGAATTTTGTGAACCGTTATAGGCGCTGGTGGGTATGATTTCTATAATGCCATGAAATTTAAGTGACTTTGCAAGAATGTCGGCGATTTCCTTGCCCAGTTCGACGGCTTCTCCCTGGGACTGCCGGCTGAGAAACCAAGGCACGGCAAAACGGATTTTTCGTACATCGGTTGAGCCGATTTCAAGGTAGACTCTCTCTTGCGCCTGGGCGTTGAAAAACGGAGCGCAAAGTACGGCGGCGAGAAGCAGGGGCAGCAAGGCTGTTTTGGCTAGAGTTGTCATGGTTGTCAATTTTACTGTATTGATCCCGGTTTGAAGTGGAGCCCTATCTCCATCGTGCCATCTTCCTGGAGGACTGGAGGTATCGGCGGCAGGGGAGAGGCGTCCTGGAGAGCTTTGAGAACGAACTGGTCAAAAAGCCTGTCTCCCGATTTGTTTTCAAAAAATTGGTCGGTTATGGTGCCGTTCTGGGCGACGCGAATGACGATGGTGGCAGCAAGGTCCTTCTCCTGCATCTTGTGCTCCGGCAGTTTCCAGTGCGGTTGGACCTTGCTGAAAACAGAAGCGAAGTATTGATTCTCGATGACGTTTCTACTGGACCCCGAGGAAGCTTGGCGTGACTGGCTGCGGGGAGGTGGTATGTCGTCGAGGCGGTTATCGGCCGGGCTCGTCTGCCGAATCATCTCCTTGAGTTGGGTGACCGCTTCACTGGCGGCCTGGCGGGCCGCCTCCTGAGCCAGCTGTTCGGCTCTGCGTGCCTGCGCGAGACGCTGGCGATTGATGCGTTCGAGTTCCTTTTTCTGCTCAGCGCTGACGGTGTCGGTCCTCTTGACTATTTTCTTGCGCTTGAGCGGTTGAATGGAAACAGGCTGGGCGGGAGCAGCTTCCGGCTCAGCAGGTTTCTCTACGGCGACGGCGCTTTTTTCTTCAATAGCCACTTTTTCTTCGACAGGCTCTGGCTTCTCCACAGGTTTCGGCGGTGCCGGCGCAGGCTGTGCCGGCTGTGGTGCCGGTGCTTCGATATTAATGAGATCGACCGTGTATATCTCAGGATAGAGCGGCGTGTCGTCCAGTATCTTCGGCAGGTAAATGACGCTGAGAAGCAATGCCAGATGCAAGCCCAAAGCAAAATTAAAGGGAAGCTTCCATTCGCTGTTGTCAATGAATGTCACTTTGTATACCTGATACACAATACTCTACTGAAGCTCGTCGGGAGGTTGGGTAATCATTCCCAGCTTGTCGAAGCCCGAATCTTTGATATCGGCCATTACGGCTACGACCAGTCCGTAGGCGACATTTTTGTCTGCCTTCAGATATATGGGATTGTCCTTTGCTTCCTGTGGCCTCTGCATGAGCTGCTGTTTCAGCAGGGGTCTGGTCACTTCTGTTTTTTCAAGCGATATCCTGCCCTCTTTGTCGATGGTGATGATTATTGGATCCTCTTTCTGCCGCAACGACTTGGTCGTCGTCTCTGGAAGATCGACATCGAGCCCCTGGTTCATCATCGGCGCAGTAACCATGAAGATAATAAGCAGCACCAGCATGACATCAACCAGCGGCGTCACATTTATATCTGATACCAGCTTTTTACGGCCGTTGCCTCGTGCGGTTCTCATATTGATTCCCATGGGTCGGGTACCTGCGTCATCTAGGACAGTCTTCCGAGAAGGTCTCTTTCCACGAGGTTGAGCAGGTCGGTGGAAAAATTCTGGATGCTGCTATCAATGCCCTCGAGCTTGTTGGAATAGTGATTATAAAAAACTACGGCGGGAATGGCAACCGCAAGTCCAGCCGCGGTGGCCACCAGGGCCTCGGATATACCAGGTGCGACAATCGCAAGGGAGGCGGAACCACGTACGCCGATATCATGAAAGGAGGACATGATACCCCAGACGGTGCCGAACAAACCGATGAAGGGGGCGGCATTGCCGGTGGTGGCAAGAAAGGGCAGGGAGGATCCTAGGCGTGTAATTTGCTGGGTCTCGGCCTTACCTATGGCACGCTGCAGATTTTCCATGGTGGCTAGCTGCATGTCAAGAGTTTCTCGGACGTTGGAGGGTTCCTTTCGGGTTCGTATGCGGTTGATCTTTTGTAATTCACTAAAACCTGCTGAAAAAACTGCGGCTTCAGGACTGTAGGGGTAGTCGTCGACGAGGCCGTTGGCTTCGGAGAGGTTGTTGGAGGACCAGAACTGTTCCAGAAATTCGCCCGATTGACGGGAGGATTTACGAAACAGTCTGGCCTTCATGATCACAATCGACCAGGAGACCAGAGAAAAAATGAGTAGAATGAGCATCACCAGCTGGCCCATGAGACCAGCGTTCAGAATCATATCGGTTATCGAGAGTTGCACGTGGTGTTTTCCTGTAAGGTATTAATATATATTGATATATCTAGTATTTTTCCAGACCGGGTTCAATACCCATCCATTGTAATCTTTTTGCCTGAAAGTTCAACACGACTGTTTCCATATTGGAAAATAATGCTGCACGTACTGTCTTCTCTCTACGTATTTGCTTCCTGGGTTGAGCGTTTCAGGCAAGGGTAGTCGCCTCCCTGTTTGTGGACGAAATCTCGGACATTTTCAGGGATGCGCCGGCGGGGTCTGTGGCTATTTCTCTAGAGGCCGCCGTTAACATCGATAACCGCTCCGGTTATGTAGGATGCGGCTCTGGAAGACAGAAAAAGAACAGTATCTGCCACTTCTTCGACTGTGCCGAAGCGCCGCATGGGCACCATTTTTTTGTATGCGGTAAGCTGTTCCTTGGTGAGATCGTCGATAAAATCCGTGGCGATGAATCCCGGTGAAACACAGTTGACGGTAATCTTCTTGCGCGCGGTTTCTTTAGCGAGGCTCTTGGTCATGGCAACCTGTCCGGCTTTAGAGGCGGCGTAGTTGGCCTGGCCGGCGAATCCGAGGTGAGATACGGGAGAGGTTATATTGATTATCCTTCCGTATTTTTTCTGCATCATCATAAGAACGGCTTCTTTGGCCATGAGAAAAGAGCCGGTAAGATTGACATCAAGCACACGCTGCCAATCATCGGCGTCCATAAGAGCGAGAACACTGTCGCGGCGTATACCGGCATTGTTCACCAGGATGTCGAGACTGTTGAATTTCCGCTCGATATCGCCGAAGAGTTGACGTACCTCTGATTCCTTGGAGACATCGCATTGGAAGAGGGAAAGGGAACCGGACAGGGAGCGTACCTCTTCCCGCAATTCGTCTGCTGCTTGATTGTTGCCGCCATATACGCCTATAACCCTGGCGCCTTTCTGCAAAAAGGCCATGCTGATGGCCTTGCCTATGCCTCGTGTTGCCCCTGTGACAATGACATGCTGGTCACAAAAATCAAAAATCATCTGTTTTCTCTGCCCCGTAGGTAGCCGTCGGCGTCATTAGCGACAATGACGCCATAGTTTATGGCTCCGAGCCAGCCTGACATGATTATTCCCACGGAGCCTACATGAAAAAGGCCTGCTACCTCCTTGAAGATTGTCCTTGAAATATCGAGCCCTTCGAATTTCGTTCCAAAAGAGGTGCCGGCAGTGTGCAGGGTATACCGGTTGAAGGTTTTGGGCGTAGCCGCCTCCACCCAGTCAATTTTATCCTCGATGTCGGCGACGTATCTTTGCAGATCAAGCGTTGTTCTGCGGATAAGATCGGCCTTACCCTCGGCGTATGCCTGGTCGTCGAGACAAGTCCAGTCGTCATAGCGGGCATTCATGCTGGCAACTATTGTGTATCGATCATGGCCCGGTCGTGTTTTGGGATAGTAGATGGAGAAGGTTTTTGACTTGGTGTCCCGATCGAGGAGCTCTTCGGAATCGAACTCTTCGGCAGTGGAGGTGAAGAGGAGATCACCGATATGTTCTATGGAACTGTCACGACTCAGGCCAAAATAAACCTGACAGCTCGAGTTGTTGACCCGTATGGCATTAACCCTGTGCAGGTATTCATCGGAAAAGTGATCGCTGTCAGTGAGGTTCTGCACGGTATTGGTAATGCCGCTGTTGGATATAACCGCTTTTGCCGCAATCGTCTTCCCATTGACGTAGACCCCGCGAACTTTGCCCTTTTCCACAAAAATCTGTTCAACCTTGGCACGAGTGGCGATGGAAACGCCGTTCTTTTCAAGTTCTTTAACCATCATCATGATGAGTTTATCGGTTCCTCCCTCGAAGGTAAAGACCCCTTTATTCATAAAGTTGGAGAAGACTATACCATAGGTGATCGCCGGGTCATCGAGAGAGGAGCCGTTGGCGTAGGTTATCGGTTCCATGAGGAGACGGTGGACGTCGCTTCGACCGGGGAAGAATTTCTCGAACAGCTCGCGGGTTGTCATCGACTGATCGTCATAGAAGTTCATTTTCGAAACCGTTGCGAAAAAGTCGTCTATGGTTCTGCGCGGCACCTCGAACATCTCTTCAAGCAGACGAGTGAAGTCGCTCTTATCGAAGGTGGTTCTTAAGGAAAACTGTGGATTGTCGAAAACAATGCTTTTGAGTTGGACGATGGAGTCTTTTATCTCTCTATTCCAATATTTTTTGCAGGTTTTAACCATACCATGCGGAAAACCATGAAGAGAAATATCGAAAATGTGTCCTTTGCGCCTGAACCAGGTGGCAAGACCGCCAAGCTGGTGATGGTATTCGAGAATAAGTACTTTATACCCGCAATAGGCCATACGGTTCGCCGCCGTCAGGCCGCCGAGTCCGGAGCCGATGACGATGACATCATAGTTGTCTTCTAAAGAATCAAAAGGTATCGGCATGGCAAATGGTCGAGGTGTTTAGGTATTAGTGTTTATAAACGAGGCAGTATATGCTGGTTGACGATGGAGACGCCGCTGAGCATGGAGCCGACGATTCCCAGAAATCCCTGGTCGGTGCCAGCTATGAAGACATTGGAGAGGCCTATGGTACCATCTTTGACCTTGGTGGGACAACCATATATCGCCCCCTGTTTCTTGGAAGTGTATTTACGGATGGTCATCGGCGTAAAACTGTCCTGAAAAACAATATACGGAGACAGCGGACCAATATAATCTTCAGCGATGGCAAGAGATGTCTGCGCAGCCTCCTCTTTGGCCTCGGCGTAGGCCGAAGGGTTCGTTTTTCTTTTTCTCCAGTAGTCGTAGCTTGCCAGATGAGTCATGCGGACTTCGTCGAACTGCTGCTCTGGTCTGCCCTGGAAATTGCCGGGAAGACAGAGCACTCCGCTTTGCGGGGCAATGGCAGTGGTCGGCCTGGCATAGTTGAAGGGGACGCTGCGGTTAAAGAAAATTATAGTGCGGTCTTGCGGCAGACGCCTGCAGCGATGACCGTCAAGGAGAAAGATGGACTCAAAGAATCCAAGACGGATTTCATTGCGGTTGCTGTCTTCTTTGCCGAGGAGTTCATAGGTTTCTGAAAGGCCGACGGTACTGAGCAGATAGTCGCACTCTACTCTTTCACCGTTGTCCAGCTCTACCCCCCAGGCCGTGTCTCCTTTGAGCAATATTTTTCGTACGCCGCAACTCAACCTGATCGTGCCACCCAGGGAATCGAGATGAGTGCAGAGCATATCGAGAAAGGTTTTAATGGTACCTTCCGGCCTGAACATTCCCTCCTGGAAGAGCGAGCGAAACATGATAACGAATTGGCTCAGATCCATATCGTTTTCCACGCTGGAGCCATAATACATCAGCGGACAGAGCATCATTTCTGTTAGTCGCTCGTCCTGGAGATAACCTAAAATGAATTTCTTGGCGGAACGGAATGGGACAGGTATAAAGGGATCAAAATCGTCTATCGCCCGTACCATTTCGGCAAAACCCTTTCGGCTGTAAGGGAATTTTTCTTCAATTTCATTTTTTAAGAGTTTAAAGTCATTAGAAAAAAGAAGGCTTAAAGGTCCGGGAAAGTGTATTTCGCTGCTTGTCTGTGGATATATCTTCAGATCTTTGCGTCGCAGCTTCAGTTGGCGCAGAAGTTTATTGAAAGGAGCCCGTTTTTCCTCCGCCGGAGCAAAGTTAGTGATGGCGTGCAGGCCGGTTTCCAGAAGGATATTTTTTCTATAATAGTACGAATTGAGACCGCCCACTCTGTGATGTTTTTCTAGGAGCAGGACGTCGGGAGAGTAACGGGCGAAACGTATGGCGGCGGCGAGCCCGGAGAGACCGCCGCCGATGATAACAAAGGGTACTTTCACAAATCAACTAAGCGTCCTTGAGTAGCGGCTCCAGGTAATCGGCACAGCTGTTCAGTGTGGCCAGTTTGGGATAGTCTTCTTCAGGAATCTGCAGCTGGTAACGTTTTCTCAGTTCCATGACGATGTCGAGAAAATCCATGGAGTCCAGGTCGAGCTGGTCTCGCAGCGGTTTGTCCGGGTCGAGATCATCAAACTCGGCGTCCTCGTCAATGTCGGCAATTATCTCCAATATGAGCTTTTTTATTGCATCACGTGTCATTTGTTTCTCCAGTTACATTCGCTGTAGATTAATATATGTAAAGGTATAAAAAGGATAATTGATTTTTGATATTAAAAGTGAACCTTTCAATATACCATAAAAATGGCGACAATTTTATGGTTTTTTTCAGAAAAGGGATATTTTTATGGGTTTCATATTTTTTTTACAATTATCGCTGAGTTAATACCTACCATGCCAAACGAGTTGTTCAGGATGGTAGTGATGGAATTTCGTGTCACCGGTTCATTGATGACAAGGTTGTCGATCTTGCACTCGGGGTCGAGGTCGGAGACGTTGATTGTCGGGTGAACATAGTTGTCTTTAAAGGCGGGAAGATTTCCGGCAAGTTCAAGAACACCTGCAGCCCCCATGGCATGTCCAATGATGGATTTGGTATTGTTGACATAGGTGTCGGGACACTCGCGGAAGGTATTTCTAATAGCCCGACATTCTTCGATATCACCTTGCTTTGTACCCGTAGCGTGGGTATTGATAATGTCGATCTGATCAGGACGCATCCCCGCTTTTGCCAGAGCCAGTTCCATACACTGCGACTGCCTTTCGCCAAAGGGCAAAACAAAATCCTTGGCATCGGAATTCATGGCGTATCCTACTATTTCGCCGTATATTTGAGCTCCTCTCTGTAGAGCGTTCTCCAAGGTTTCCAAAACACATATGCAGCCTCCTTCGGAGACGACGATACCATTTCTGTTTGTATCAAAGGGACGGCAGACACGGCTGGGATTATCCCCATGGGCCAGGGCGTTTTGTGCCTTGAAACTTGCGAAAATACCGAAGGATTGCGTTGATTCTGAAATTCCGCCGGCAAGGGCCATGTCCACCTCCCCAAGCTGAAGCATCTGTACGCCCTGGATAAGGGAGGCATTGCCGGCAGCACAGGCGGCTCCAATGGAGTAGTGAGGGCCGGTTATGCCGAGGTTCAGGGTGATTTCTCCAGCTGGATTATTGAGCACTGTCCTGGGGTTATGATGGTGGGTCCAATAGGCAACATTGTAGTCGTACTGGCTGATATTGTAGACCTCATTCTCGGTTTCAACCGTTCCATGTTCCGTGAGACCAATGTAGACGCCTGTACGGGATGCGTCATAATGGTCATCGGCAAGACCGGCATCACGGAGTGCCTCGTTGGCGCAGTAGACGCCAATGCAGCCGGCTCTGGTGCCTTTTTTATTCTCTTTCTTTTTCCTGTAGAGTGTTTCATCAAAGGAGCAAATACCGGCAGGCGCCTTGCCGAAATAGCGCAGATCAATTTCCTGAATGATACTCTCGCCTTTGAGAAGCTTTTGACGATAGTCCCGCAGATTGTCTGCATTCGGAGCCACAAGTCCAACGCCGGTTATGACGATTCTTTTCAAAACTCTATCCATTGGTTCGACTGTATGTTGAGGTTAACGATTACGGAAAGGCTGAAGGTATGCTACTTTTCTTCAAAATTCAAGCTCTATGAATACCTCCTGCGTTTATGTCCCTGGCTTGTGCCAACGGTGCCGGCCGGCAAGGTTACCTGTGAGAATCAGAAGATGCTTGAGGCCCGCTCCGGTGGGGTATGTCATAAAAAAATGGAAAACAGCGGTATCATCGGTGAATGATACCGCTGTGGTGCGGACGTGGCCAGGAAAAGAAGATGAAAAAAGAGCCCCGGAGGTGCTCAGGGCGTCGTCGCCGGCGTCTTTTTTAATAACGGCATTAGAAAGCCTTCCGCAGCCTCCCTGCTGTCGGCGAAGACCTGCTCGAAAACGGCATGGGGACCGTTTTTCTTCATTTCCACCAGCTCCCAGCAGTCGGGTGAGTCGGCAATTGCGTGCATGAAGGCGAGATGCTGAGTATGACCGGACTTGTAGGCGGTAACGTGACCGAGCATAGGACAGCCGAGCAGGGTCATGTCCCCGATGATGTCCAGAACCTTGTGCCTGATGAACTCATTTTTATACCTCAGTCCGTCTTCATTAAGCACCGATTTACGGTTCCAGTGTATGGCTATGACGTTTTCGAGAGTGCCTCCAAGGGCAAGTCCATTGGCCCAGAGTTCCTCGACCTGTTCCACATAACCGAAGGTTCTCGCCCGGCTTATCTCCTTGATGAAGCGTTCCGTGCTGAGATCAATGGAATACGATTGGTTGCGGATGAGCGTGTCGTCAAAAGCGATCTCCCCGGTAACCTTGAAGCCGTTGTAGGGACAAACTGTTATGTGCTTGTCGTCTTCAGAGTATTGTATTTCTTTCGTTATTTTAAGCATCTTTCTGCATTGGAGTAATCGTTGCTTGCCGGCGGAGCGAAGAAGATGCATAAAAGGGTCGGCACTGCCGTCCATGATGGGAACTTCGGCGGAATCAAGTTCAATGAGGGCATTGTCGATGCCGAAGCTATTCATGGCGGCAAGCAGATGTTCGGTGGTTGCTATAATTGCGCCACCCTCGCCGATGGTAGTGGCAAGCCTGGTGTCTACGACTTTGTCCATGTGAGCTTTTACCGTCGGATTTTGCGGAAGGTCGGTTCTGCGAAAGCGGATACCGCTATTCGCGGAGGCGGGCATGATGGTAAGGTTTACTGTTCTGCCGGAGTGCAGTCCCACGCCGCAGCAATTGATAGGCTTTTTGACTGTGTGTTGAAATGGATCAATGGGAAATTGCATGTGGAGGCCTTTATAAACTGCATGGTGAAGAGTATGTTTTGTGTTTGGACTTGCAAATGTAAGGCCAAAGTCAGATTCATTGTATTGAAAATATGTATATAAATACCGATATGTTAATGAGTAAATACTCTAACGAGTGCGCTTGGCGCACAATAGTGTGGGAAAAATACCAAACTATTGTGCGGAATATCACATACTGCCGTGTCCGGACGCTTACTGCTCTTCGGGATTGTTCACCTGGTCTGGTAGCGCTGTCTTTTTGAGGCGGGCAAGAATTTTCTCATCGAAAGAGGGGGACACGATAATTTCCATGCGCAGGGCAAAAACAGGCAGGCTCCAGGGTTTGTCTGCAAGTTTGACCAGGTCTTTCTCGGTGGTCAGTAAACAGCGGGCCCGGTGTTTGGCGGCCAGACTCTCCAGGTTGGTCACATCGTTGTCGCTATAGCGGTGATGGTCGGGAAAACGTTTGAAGTCGGTCAGCTGAACACTGAGCTCGTCGATGGAATTCTTGAAGCGATCAGGCGAGGCGATGCCGCAAAAACCTATAGCCGGTGAGGAAAGGTAGTCTAGTGGGTAGGTCTCTCCGCTTGGATTGACATAACACCTGGGGATAAATTGAGCATGAAAAAGAGAAGTATGCGGATGCTCATCCCTCAGGTACCGGCTGAAGCGAGTCACTTTATGCTGATTTTTCGTGGTGCAGCCGCTTATGATAAAGCAGTCGCTTCGCTTGAGGGCGGACAGGGGTTCGCGTAGAAATCCGCCAGGAAAAACATGCATATTTTCATAGAGTTCGGAAGCGTTGAAGACGACAATATCGCTGTCTCTGAGAAGCCGCAGATGCTGAAAGCCGTCATCTAGGAGGATGACATTGCAGCCTAATTTTTCGGTAGCGTATCGGCACGGGTGGCGGCGATCTTTCCCCGTGAGTATAGCGGCTCCGGGGACCGATTCGGCAATGAGGCGTGGCTCATCACCAGCCAGATGACTGTCGAGCTGGATAGACACGCCGTCGGCGACTATATTTACGCTATCCATGGCCTTGCCGCCATATCCTCTGCTGACGACTGCCGGTTTGAAGCCATTTTTAACCAAAAGTCTGCCAAGATGGATAACACAGGGTGTTTTTCCCGAACCACCCATGGCCAGATTTCCCACGGATATGACAGGCACTGGTGGTCTATAGCGGTTGAACAGGCCGTTTTTATATAAGAAAGCGCGCAATCGCATCAGCAGCGCATAGACTCCTCCCAGAGGGCGCAGAACAAGGAATACAGGTTTGAGGTTGAGGGTCATGGGGAATGCAGGAGTCAATGAAATTTCAGTAATTGCTATTTTTCTCTTCCATTTTTGCAGAATATTTGTAAAAGACAGTAGTTGGATTTACCTGTCGCTGCCCTGATATGTAATTACAGTTGAGAAAATTGTCACCATTATTGAGGGGCATATCACAAAACTTTTTTCGGGAGGAATTTATGAAGAGAAAAATAGGCGGAAAGATGATTTCGGTTGCTGCTGCTGCAACCTTTGCATTATCTCTTGCTACCTCTGGTTTTGCAGCTGATACTATCAAAATCGGTGTTGCCGGGCCTCATAGTGGTGACCTCGCTTCCTATGGTCTGCCAAGTGTCAATGCTGCCAAGCTGGTTGCCGAAAAGGTTAACGCCGACGGCGGAATAAACGGCAAGCAGATTGAGCTTCTCATTGAAGATGATGTCTGTAAACCTGAAGTAGCAACGAACACAGCGACAAAGCTGGTCTCAGCCGGAGTCGACGTGGTTCTGGGCCATATCTGTTCCGGCGCCACCAAGGCGGCCCTGCCTATATATAATAATGCCAGCATCCTGGTGATGTCTCCTTCGGCCACCAATCCTGACCTGACAAAGAGTGGCGAGTATCCCAACTTCTTCAGGACAATAGCGCCTGACGATGCTCAGGCCAAGGTTGATGTCGATTTCGCACTCAACACTCTTGGCTACACCAAGATTGCCGTCGTTCACGATAAGGGAGACTACGGCAAAGGTTTTGCAGAATTCGCCAAAAAATATCTGGAAGACTCTGGAAAGGCAGAAGTGGTACTCTTTGAAGGCGTGACTCCTGGAGCTGTCGATTATTCTGCCATTGTCCAGAAGATTAAACGCTCCGGCGCCGAAGCGGTTATGTTCGGCGGCTATCATCCCGAGGCTTCCAAAATCATTTCGATGATGAAGAAGAAACGCCTCAAAGCCGATTTTATCTCCGATGACGGCGTTAAGGATCAGACCTTTATCAAGGTTGCAGGTGAAGATGCCGAAGGCGCTTATGCCTCCGGTCCGAAAGATACCGCTGGCAATCCCCTGGCAAAAATGGCGGTTCAGGAACACAAAGACACCTTCGCCTCCGATCCTGGCGCTTTCTACCAAAATGCCTATTCTGCCATGCTGGCCATGGTCAATGCCATCAAAGCGGCCGACTCGACTGAGTTGATGGCGCTGAAGACGGCTTTGCAGAACGAGAAGGTTGACACTCCGGTCGGCAACATCTACTTCAACGAGCAGGGCGATGCCGTTGGCGTCGGCTTTTCTGTATATCAGGTACAGGACGGTGTATTTGTAGAGATGTAAATACCTCTTTAGTGAGCATAAACTGCCTGGCACGGCTGTCATCGAAGTAACTGACATGTTGTGCCAGGTTCTTTTTTGTGGTGGTCATGGATTACTTTGTAGAACTTCTCTTCAGCGGATTGACCCGCGGGGCGATATATGCCCTCATCGCTTTGGGCTACACTATGGTGTACGGCATCATAGGACTTATAAATTTTGCCCATGGTGAAATCTATATGATAGGAGCTTTTACCTCCTTCATAATTGCTACCGTTCTCTCCATCTACGGTTTCCCGTTGCTGGCCATTGTCATTCTGGCCGGACTTGCTGCCGCTGTCTGGTCGAGTGCCTACGGTTATACCATTGAGAAAGTGGCCTACAAGCCGCTTCGGCAGGCGCCTAGACTCTCACCGCTTATCAGCGCCATTGGTATGTCGATATTCCTGCAAAACTACGTTTTGCTTGCCCAGACTTCTGATTTTCTACCATTTCCGACCCTGATCCCGGATTTTGCCTTCATGGAACCGATTGCCCACATCGTCAGTTCCACCGGCATTACCATCCTCATCGTCACTGCCATCGTCATGCTGCTGCTGACGCTGTTGATCAAGTACACCCAGATAGGCAAGGCCATGCGCGCCACCTCTCAGGATAAAACCATGGCCATGCTCGTCGGCATCAACGTCAACAGGGTGATCTCTGTTACTTTCGTCATCGGTTCAGGGCTTGCTGCCATTGGTGGAATGCTCATTGCCGCTCATATCGGTCAAATCAACTTTTATATCGGCTTCATCGCCGGCATTAAAGCATTTACGGCAGCCGTACTCGGCGGTATCGGCTCGGTTCCGGGAGCTGTGCTTGGCTCACTGATACTTGGACTCACCGAGGCCTTTGCCACCGGCTACATCTCCAGTGACTATGAAGATGTTTTTGCCTTTTCGCTGCTGGTATTCATTCTAATTTTCAAGCCATCCGGCATCCTCGGCAAAGACGAAACCAAAAAAGTGTGAGTGTAACGGCTAATGTTTTCACGAAAAGAATTACAGCGTTGTCTGTTGATATCTCTGTGGTTTGTCTTTCTCACCTTTCCCATAATGGTGATTAAGGTAGATCCCTTCGAACGACTCGTCTACTGGCGCTGGGAGAATATGCTCTACGTCGCCGTGGGCAGCTTCTTCCTCTCGTTGATTTTCAGGATGCTTCTCCGCAAGAACGAAGGCGGCGGAGCAGAGGCACTCGGAGCCGACAGTCTGGAAAAAACGCCGATTGTTACACAAATACTCGAGACACCGAAATACAGAAACACTCTCATACTGTCGGTACTGGCTGTGGCGCTGGTGTTCCCTCATATTTTCTCCACATACCAGACCAATATCATGATCACGGCGCTGATGTACGTCGTTCTGGGACTTGGTCTGAATATCGTTGTCGGTCTGGCCGGTCTTCTCGACCTTGGATTTGTCGCCTTTTATGCCGTTGGCGCCTACAGCTATGCGCTGCTTCACCTTCATTTCGATATAGGTTTCTGGATTGCCCTGCCAATCGGCGGTTTTCTCGCAGCTATGTTTGGGATTGTGCTCGGTTTTCCTGTTCTCAGACTACGTGGCGATTACCTGGCCATCGTCACCCTGGGCTTTGGTGAGATCATTCGTCTGGTACTTGAAAACTGGGGGGAATTTTCGCAGGGACCAAGTGGCATATCCAGTATTGCCAGACCCGGCTTTTTCGGCATAGAGCTGTCGCTGAATTCCGCCATTATCTACATCTACTATCTGATGATCATTGCCATCATTATCACCATATTTGTCGTCAACCGGCTGCAGGATTCCCGGCTGGGCAGAGCCTGGATAGCGCTCCGGGAGGATGAGATAGCCTGCCAGGCTATGGGCATCGACAAACGCAAGACCAAGCTCGTCGCATTTTCCCTCGGTGCTTTCTGGGCCGGGATCGTGGGTGTTGTTTTCGCCGCCAAAACGACGTTCATCAACCCGGCCAGTTTTACTTTTCTCGAATCGGCGATTATTCTCTCCATTGTCGTGCTCGGCGGCATGGGCTCTATCGTCGGGGTCATCGTTGGCGCTTTTATCCTCATCTTAATGCCGGAATATCTGCGCGCACTTTCCGAGTACAGAATGCTGGCCTTCGGTGCCGTGCTGGTTATGATGATGGTTTTCAGGCCACAGGGAATGATTGCGGCGATACGAAAAACATATACATTCAAAAAAGACGACTAAGGATAGATGGACAAGCCTATACTCGAAGTTTCTAAGATGACAATGGATTTCGGTGGGATCCGGGCTCTGGATCAGCTCGATCTGGAGGTCTATTCCGGCGAGATCGCAGCGCTTATCGGACCCAACGGTGCCGGTAAAACAACCTTTTTTAATTGTCTCACTGGCATATATGTTCCCACCAAGGGCGACATCTTTCTCAACCCTCCCGCGGGTGGGCGCAAAGTCGATCTCAAAGGACTTTTACCCAATAAGGTGACAGAGCATGGTCTCGCCCGCACTTTTCAGAACATCCGCCTGTTTCCGAGAATGACGGTGCTCGAAAATGTCATGATTGGCCGTCACTGCCGGACAAAGGCCTTCATTGTCGGCGCCATTTTTCGTGGTCCCGCAACCCGCAAGGAGGAGAGTGAGATTTTAGAGATGAGCTATGCTATTCTTGAAAAAGTCGGGTTGCAGAAATTCGTCAATGAATATGCCCAGAATCTGCCATACGGTGCCCAGCGACGACTCGAAATTGCCAGAGCCCTGGCCACGGAGCCTTTACTGCTGCTCCTCGATGAGCCGGCCGCCGGCATGAATCCGCAGGAGACGCAGAATCTCGATGAGCTCATACGCAACATATCCAGAGATGGTTTGGCAATTCTGCTCATCGAGCACGATATGAAGCTGGTTATGAGCCTGTCGGATCGAATTTATGTCGTTGATTACGGCAAGAAGATCGCCGAAGGAAAACCTGAAGAGATCCGTTCCAATGCCGATGTTATCAAGGCATATTTAGGTGAGTAGATTATGCTGAGACTCGAAAACGTGCAGGCCGGATATGGTAATATTCTCGCAATAAAAGATGTCAGCCTGGAAATTGCCGAGGGAGAGATAGTCACACTTATCGGTGCCAACGGTGCCGGCAAGAGTACGACCCTGATGACGATATCTGGAGTAGTTCGATGCAGAAGGGGGAAAATAGTCGTCGGTGCAGAGGAGATTCATCATAAAACGCCCGATGAAATAGTCAAACTCGGTGTCTGCCAGGTTCCCGAGGGACGGCACATATTTCCGATGCTGACTGTACGCGAAAATCTCGACATGGGCGCCTTCATACGCAGAGATAAACAAAAGATACGAGAAGATAGGGAATATGTCTACTCGCTATTCCCTATACTCAGGGAGAGGCGCAACCAGGACGGCGGCACGTTGAGCGGAGGTGAACAGCAGATGCTGGCGATGTCACGTGCGCTTATGGCCCGACCGAAGGTTATGCTTCTGGACGAACCATCCATGGGTCTGGCGCCGCTTATTATCAAGCAGATTTTTCAGATCATCAAAAAGATTAACAGCGAAAGCAACACTACAATCTTTCTTGTCGAACAGAATGCTAATCAGGCCCTGCAGATTGCCGACCGCGGTTACGTCATAGAAAATGGCGTCATTACCATGTCGGGAAAGGCCAAATCATTGCTGGCAAATCCCGATATCCAAAAAGCCTATCTCGGAATTTGAAAACGTATGTTTCTCCTGCGGTCGCTCTCTGTTTCTGCCTGGCCGCCGTCATATTTGTTCTCCTTTTACCGGGAGAACCTGTGCTCAGGTCAGTAAGTGCAGGCAGAAGAACTGCTTCTCATTTCATGCCCCTCTCCCTGTAGGCGAAGCTGCAACGGGGAAAACAGGTGAGCCCATGCATGCAGACACCCCATCCGCCAAATCCATAATGATTGTTGCCGGAGAAGCCTCCGGTGATCTGCACGGTGCGGCTCTGGTAAAGGCCTTGAGAGGGATTGCCTGCGATCTCAATATTTTCGGGGTAGGGGGAGAAGAACTTGAAAAGAGCGGAGTCGAAATACTCTGTCATTCGGAAAAGCTGGCGGTAATGGGAGTGACAGAGGTCTTCAGCTCTCTGCGCGAAATTCTCAAAAGCCTTCGCCTTCTCAAGAGCGAGATGCGCAGAAGGCGTCCAGATCTGCTTCTCCTCATCGACTTTGCCGATTTCAATCTGCGTCTGGCGGAAAGCGCCAGGCGGCTGAAAATACCTGTCTTTTATTACATAACGCCCAAAGTATGGGTATGGCGTAAAAACCGGGTAAAAAAACTCGCCCGTTGTGTCGACTGTGCCGGCGTTATTTTGCCCTTTGAAGAATCCTATCTGCAGGAAAGAGGCGTACGGGCCAAATATGTGGGAAACCCGGTGCTCGACTCTGTGAAAATCTCCTTAAGTCGAAGTCAATTCTGCCGCCAATACGGTATCGATGAGAACAAGAGCGTGGTCGGTATTTTTCCCGGCTCGCGTAAGAAAGAGGTCTCTGCGTTATTGCCCATTTTTCTCGAAGCCGCCAGAAGGATGCAGCGTAAATATGCTCGCGATCTTGCTTTCTGCATTCCCCTGGCTTCGACTCTTACGCTGGAAACGCTTGAGCAGAGCGGTCTCAAGGATTTCTACGGTGAGCTCGACCTACACGTGCTTCCCCATGACAGATTCGAATTGATGGCATCCTGTGATGCGGTCGTTGCCGCTTCCGGGACGGTCACCCTGGAGCTTGCCATTCTCGGCGTACCCATGGTCGTTGCCTACAAACTGTCCCAGGTCTCCTACCTGATAGGCAGGATGTTTATCGATATCCCCTATTTTTCCCTGGTCAATATCATTGCCGGCAAAAACGTGGTGACGGAACTTCTACAGGAGCAGGTGCATCCTGCCGCCGTCGAAATCGAGCTGGCACGCATTCTCTTTGATGAAGGCGTACGCCGGACAATGAAAGAAGAGCTCGCTGAAATCCGCAAGATTCTTGGCCGGGATGGTGCTTCAGCGACTGCGGCGCAGCTTGCCATTGATACCATGAATCGGAGTGGCATCCATGAGTGATTTCGAAGAGAATATACATGTACCCGTTGACGGCACGCTTGATCTTCACACCTTCAGGCCTTCGGAAATCGGTTCGTTGATCCCCGAATACCTCAGGGAGTGCCGGCGTAAAAACATTTATCATGTCCGTATAATCCACGGTAAAGGCAGCGGTAGTCTACGCCGGGGAGTCCACGGGGTTCTTGAGAAATGTTCAGAGGTGAAAAAATATACCCTGGCCGATGAAAAAGGCGGAAGCTGGGGCGCTACTCTGGTGGAACTCAAACGTTAGTGCGCCAGGCGCAGCGATACTCCACAGGTCAATTGCGCCCATCTGGAAGAATTTACACCTAAAGGCTGCCGTCGACAAGATTTGGTGGAAGAATATTTTTGACATCGAAAATGATATGTTCGGGCTTGCACAGGCAGCGCATATCTTCAAGTGTCATGGCGACGAATTCTCTGTGGGCAACTGCGAGAATGATACCATCGTAGCAGTGCTCTTCCAATGCTTCTGTCATCTGTACGCCATACTCCCGCGTCGCTTCATCCTTGCTGGCCCAGGGGTCATAAACAGCGACGTCAAGACCGTAATCATTGAGTTCGTTAATAATATCGATAACCTTGGTGTTGCGCAGGTCGGGACAATTTTCTTTGAAGGTGATACCCATCACCAGAATTTTCGCCTTTGAAGCATCAATTTTTTTATTGATCATCAATTTAATAACAGAAGAGGCGATGTACTGTCCCATATTATCGTTAAGTCGCCTGCCGGCCAGTATCATATTAGGGTGATAGCCGACCTGCTGCGCTTTATGTGTAAGGTAGTAGGGGTCTACGCCAATGCAATGACCTCCGACAAGGCCAGGATGAAAGGGAAGAAAATTCCACTTTGTTCCCGCAGCCGCCAAGACCTCAGCGGTGTTTATCGAAAGCTTGTTGAAAATAAGCGAAAGTTCATTGACCAGAGCGATGTTAACATCTCTTTGAGTGTTTTCGATTACCTTGGCTGCTTCCGCCACCTTGATCGAACTTGCCTTGAAGGTACCCGCCGATATGATGCTCCTGTAGAGAAGGTCGATGAATTCAGCTGATTCGGGATTTGAGCCGGATGTGATCTTGACGATATTGGGCAACCTGTGCTCGCGGTCGCCGGGATTTATCCGTTCCGGCGAGTAGCCGCAGTAGAAATCATCGTTGAGTGTGAGTCCTGATTTCTCTTCAAGTATGGGGATGCATACTTCTTCCGTGGCTCCGGGATAGACGGTGGATTCATAGATGACGTAATCACCGGCTTTGAGCAGGGTGCCGACGATTCGTGAGGCGCTTTCGAGATAGCTGAGATCCGGTCTTTTGGCAGTATCAATAGGGGTGGGAACGGCGACGATATAGACATTGCATTCACCGAGATCCTCCGCACTGCTGGTGTAACTCAGGTGGCGGGCCAGCCGAAGTTCTTCAGGCTCCACCTCAAGGGTTGAATCAACGCCGTTGTCCAATTCGGCAACACGGTTGGCCTTGAGGTCGAAGCCTTTTGTCGGGAACGTCTTGCCGAATTCAACGGCCAGGGGGAGTCCGACATAACCAAGTCCTATAACTGCAATTCGTGTTTCTGCTAATGACATCATGGGGAAGTGGTACCTTATGTGTTGTGGAGTTGTAGAATATCCGCGATGCAGTCAGTCTCGTGCGGTCAGTGCTTTTCCCGTGCAGGTAGGGGCCAGGGGCCTACCGTGTTTCGAGGAATGTATGCACAAACAACGGCCTCAAAGACCAATCTGTATCTTTTCTTCGAGTTCGTGACAGGTCTTCTGCCTACGGTTTGCCGTCAGCCGAGATTGGTGCCGTAGTAGGTCAAACCGGAGGTGTCAGTTTCCTTGACCGTAACACTGTAGAGAAAGTACCGATCGGTTTTGAGCGATTGTTCAAGGTTGTCGAACAAAAACATGGCAATGTGTTCCGATGACGGATTAATTGTCGAAAATTCTTCCATGGCGTTGAGATCACGATGATCGATACGATCGACGACCTCATTGACATGTTTTTTAAGCACCTTGAAATCGATGCCCATACCGATCTCATCCAGTTCTCTGGCCCGAACGGTGACGGTTATCTTCCAGTTGTGTCCATGGGGTAATTCGCAGTCACCCGGATAGTCGCGGAGATGATGGGCTCCGGCGAAATGGGTCTTAATAAAAATATCAAACATTTTCGTTTTTGCTCCAGTTTAAAGTATACTTTCTCAGTTATGCGTAACACCTGGCGCTTTTGTTTTTGTACACGCACGCAGAAAGGCTCGTCAGGTGATCGGTATCTGCGGTTACGCCGCCAGGATTTTCGCACTCTTTAAAAAAGACAGCATTTGAATGTACTCCATCGTATCGTAAAGTAAAATCATTTTCATCATATGTGAACCGGGGAAAATGAGAGAACCGTCCCCAGACAAGGGCTGCCTCCAATAGAGATGATCAATGCATCCTCAAACCTTTCCAGCAGATGGAAAACAAAAAGCTATTGACCGCCTAACCCCTTTCTTGATAGTTTCCCAGTTCCACCCGGACAGCAATCATTATGAATGACTCTCGATCCATGACCAAAGACTCGTTGTTCGATGGAAACCTTGTCTGCTACCAGCGACGGGATGGTTACAGGTTCTCCGTAGACGCCGTGCTCCTCGTCCACTTCTGCCTCAACTGGCAGGACGCGACCATACTCGATCTGGGATGCGGCTGTGGTATTCTGTCGCTAATATTTTTATATCGCCGGCAGGAAAAGATCAAGAAGATAGAGGGGCTTGAATATCAGTATGGACTTGCCGAGGCTGCCAGACGCAATGCCTCTGCCAATAATTATGGAGATATTTTCAGGATCACCAGAGGCGACCTCAAGGAGGTGGGACGTCTGTATCGGGCAGAAAGCTTTACTCACGTGATTTGCAATCCGCCTTTTTTCAGTGTGGGCCGCGGCAGGGTCAACGCCGAGGAAGAGAAATATCTGGCCCGGCACCAGGCGGCGGCCAACCTCGACGATATAGTCTCTTCTGCTTTTTACGTACTTAAAAACAAGGGTATCTTTGGCCTCATCTTTCCGGCGGACGCTCTTCCGACTCTCTTACAGCGCCTGCTGGGGCGGAGAATGCAGCCGAAACGCATGCGGCTCGTCTATAGTTATCCCGAGGCGTCGTCGGCATCGCTTGTCATGGTAGAAAGTGTTAAAAATGGTGGCGAGGGATGCACAGTTCTGCCGCCATTGTATGTTTACACCTGTAAAAGTGGCGAATATACGCAGGAAGTGAAAAAGATGTACAGAACGCGTTCAAGTTGAAGGCATGCTCCCATGTTATCTAAAGTAAACAGCAGCATTGTTATCGGTGTCGAAGGCGTCTCGTTGGAGATAGAGATTGACATTGCCCCCGGCCTGCCTGTTTTTTCCACCGTAGGCTTAGCCGACGGGGCTGTCAGGGAGAGCAAGGACAGAGTAAAGGCAGCTATTCGAAACTGCGGCTATGATTTTCCCAACAGACGTATCACCGTCAATCTTGCTCCGGCCGATGTCAGGAAAGAAGGCACCGGCTATGACCTGCCGATAGCCCTTGGCATATTGTGTGCCAGCGGTCTTATACAATCCCAGGCTCTGCAGGACTATTCCGTCATTGGTGAACTATCTCTCGACGGTGCGGTCAGAGGGGTGCGGGGAGTTCTTCCGGTGGTGCTCAATGCCCGCGAGCGCGGCATAAAAGGAGTATTGGTCCCTACGGAAAATGCTCCGGAAGCAGGCGTGGTCGACGGCATTGCCATACTGCCGGTGTCGTATCTCTACGAAGCGGTAGAACATCTTGTTGGCAGCAGCGCTATCGAACCCTACAGAACGGACCCTTCCGCGGCGCTGTCCCAGGCGGCTGATGTTCTGGAAGATTTTGACGACGTAAAGGGACAGGAACATGCCAAGAGAGCCCTGGAAATAGCGGCCAGCGGCAACCATAATGTTTTGCTCAAGGGACCGCCGGGAGCAGGCAAGACCATGCTTGCCCGGCGAATTACGACTATTCTTCCCGATCTCGGCTTTGATGAGGCCCTGGAAACCACAAAAATCCATTCCATAGCAGGAATGCTGTCCGGCGGTACCGCCCTCGTCTGCCGCAGACCGTTTCGAGCACCTCATCACACCATATCCGATGCCGGTCTCATCGGCGGGGGCAGCTATCCTCGGCCGGGGGAGGTATCGCTGGCCCATAACGGCGTCCTGTTTCTCGATGAGGTCACCGAATTTCGGAAAAGGGTACTGGAAATGCTGCGACAACCCCTCGAGGACAGACAGGTGAGCATAGCCAGGGCCAATATGTCGCTTACGTTTCCGGCCGATTTTCTTCTTGTGGCTGCGTATAACCCCTGTCCCTGCGGTTTTTACGGCGACAGGCGCAACCGTTGCTGCTGCACGCCCGATCAGATCCGTAAATACACATCCAGGCTGTCCGGCCCGCTTCTCGACAGAGTGGATATGCATCTTGAGATCGGCGCTTTGCCTTATGCAGAGATGAACGACAGGGTCCAATCTGAAAAATCATCTGCGATACGGGAACGGGTCAATCGATGCCGGCACATTCAGGAGAACCGCTTCCGAGAATTCCAAACCATACGCGCCAATGGAGACATGTCGTCAAAATTGGTGGAGAGGCATTGTCATCTAGAACAGGCAGGCAAGAAGCTCCTGGAGAAGAGTGTCGAGCGGCTCGGCCTTTCGGCCAGAGCCTATCATAGAATATTGAAGATTGCTCGAACCATTGCCGATCTCGACGGCAAGGATTTCATAGACAATCATCACCTTGCCGAAGCGATAGGATATCGCCGGTTCGGCTGAGAACAACCGTAACCTAGAGTTGGAGATGAAGCGTTTTCTGATTACAGCACTTGTTGTTGCCGCCGGCGCCGCAGTTTTTTTTGCGGTTACGGCTGGCAAGCGTCCAGCAGCCGCACCAGCACTGTTTCTGCCAGAACAGGTTTTGCTCTATCTCTCCCATAAAAATCTTGTGGAAATGGTTGAAGATATGAAAAATCAACCACTCGGTCGTGCAGCGGGTCGTATCGATCTTGTCAGGTTGGCCCTGGATGTCGACATACCACTTGAAAAAGTAGAGCTCCTTCGCCAGATACGCGACTTTGCGTCTTCTCCGGGAGCGGCCCTGCTGTTTGAGGAATTGTGCAGCAAAAAGGTGGCCCTGGCCCTCTTGAAGGATGATGGTGCCAACGATATGAAGTCGTATATCCATGATAATCTCGTTTTCTTTGCCGAACCAAAGCATGCTGCGGCCCTGCTTGAGACCGTCGCCGGACTTTTCATCGACGACACGGTGGTCGCCTCGACCCAATATGGCAGCCATGTCATACACAGAGTTCCGATTACTCAGGAGCGTATTCTGTCTTTTACTGTTCATGAGAAACTGGTTATCGCTGCCATGGAGGAACGCACTCTGCGGAGTCTTCTCGACCGGCATGACGAACAACAGATAAATCTTGGAGAAAATTTTTTCTACACGTTGTTCAGCACACAGTTTAAAAAATCTCAACTTTTTTGCTATTTTTCAATACAACACATACGAAGGTTCCTGGAAGACATGCTCAACCCAGACCGATTGCCGCAAAAAGAACTCCTCGAGCACCTGCAGAACTGGAACGGCTTTACCGCCGGCGGTTATGGCGCGACGGTCAAAGACGGGTACACCATGGACACGATTTTCCTTCACTTCAACAAACACAAGCTCAATGAGGGCACGGCAAGATTTCTTGAGATTCACCCGCAAAAAAACATACATATTGAAAACATTCCAGGGAACTCATCACTGTATTACTGGACCAATACCTTTGATTTGAAAACAATGTGGAGGATGTATGCACGCGAGTCGGATATGGATGAGTCCGGCAAGGCAGAGATTGAAGATGCGGTCTCCTCCATAACCGGGACCCCCTTCGCCGAGGTGTTGCAGATCATCGACAACACCTTCCATGTTATAATCGGCAGACCGTCTCCCAAGGATTTTGTGCCGTTACCCAATTTTGTCGTCATGTTTCATCTCCGCGACACCGGCAAGGCCAGCTCAGTAATGAACAATTTTCTGGAAAATACGAGGATACCACATAGAAGTCATACCTACCGGGAGTTTCCATTCACATATTGGGGACAGCAGCTACAGGAAGGACTGCAGCCAGTCTATACGATTCATGATGATATGCTCTATATGTCGAGTTCTGTCGCCATTCATCGCCAGGTGATTGACGCCGTCATAGACGGCGGCGGTATAGTCGTCAACAAATCATTCAAAAAGAACGCAGCCACACTGCTGCAGGACAATAATTCCACGATTTTTGTCCAGTTGCAGCCATTGCTGACGTCACTTGAGGATGTTGCCGGCTGGCTGCAGACCATGCTGTCGATTCAAAATAGAAGTACTGCGTATAAATCGAGGAAAGTCATAGAAAATCTGATTCTTCCGGTGCTCGACGGCTTGAAAATGTATTCGACCCTGGCGACACGCAGTTATACCGGAGAGGGAAGAATCGTTATTGAATCATACAGGATTCGCAAAGAACACCATGAGTGAGGATATGGAAAAACTGGTGAAGGAGTTGCAGGAGATGCTCGATTTCAAGGGAAGCACCGATGTAGGTGATGTAGTTGTGATAGCCGCCAAAGAACCGCAGATGCTGGTCTATGGTTATGTTACCGGCATCAAGAGAGATACCACCAGAAAGGATGAATGGTGGCATGTCGATATGAGCGTTCTTACTCTGCCGCCTCAGAAAATGACCTGGACACTGCGAACAGCGCAAATGACGGGGATGGAGATCTTCACCATGGGGGGAGAGGAGCGATTCGTCAAGGCTGTTGACTTTGGAGCTCATTCACCGAAAACTCGACCATCCTCCCCATCCAAGACAGAGGGGTTTATCAAACGGATCAAATAATGGCGTAACCAGGGGAGGGTGTGTGAGAGAACGAGATTTTATTTCCACAATACGTAACCGTTTCAATCATCGCTCCGAGCTGCTGATTAAGGGCATTGGCGATGACTGTGCCGTTTTTACAGGTGATGGTGATCTCTGCTGGCTGGCGACCACGGATCTTCTCGTCGAGGATGTGCATTTTGTCAGGAAATGGCATGATCCCTACCTGCTTGGCAGGAAGTCGGTGGCCGTCAATATCTCAGATATTGCCGCCATGGGGGCCAGGCCGCGGTTGGCGCTGTTGTCCATCGCTTTGCCCCCGTCTCTTTCCAGTTCCTGGCTTGATCGCTGGCAGCACGGTGTCGACAGTATGCTGGGTGATCATGGCTGCATGCTCATGGGCGGTGATACAACACGAAGTTCCGTACTGACCATAAACGTCATGGTCTTGGGGACGAGCCCTGCTGAAAAAGTGCTGTACCGGTCCGGGGCCAAAGCGGGAGATGATATATATGTCTCCGGTCCGCTGGGAACTTCGGCCGCCGGCTTCGAACTGCTAAGCAAAGGGGTGCAGGAGGATGCTCTCACGGAAAAATTCATGCGGGCTCATCTCGACCCCCAGCCCCAGGTAGCTCTGGGGCTGGCATTGAGTGCCAGCGGTTTCGTCACCGCCATGCAGGATATTTCCGATGGAATTGCCACCGATATAAGTCACATCTGCGGGGAAAGCGGCGTCGGTGCCGAGATCGAGGCTGAAAAGTTGCCACGGGAAGAAGATTTCGATACCCTTTGCTCGAGTTACGATCTCTCAGGCCAAAACCTCATGATTTCCGGTGGCGAAGACTACGAACTGGTCTTCACAGCAGCGTGCGCCAAGAGAAGGGCAATAGAGGCAATCGGCTTGGCCCTGGGAAAATCCCTTACAAGGATAGGGAGTGTTCTCGCCGAACAAGGGAGAGTCTACCTGCGCCAGGGTGACGGCAAAAAAGATATCACCTTCGGCGGTTTTGAACACGCCCCGTAAGAGCGTGAACCTGCCGGGAGATTGCTACTCGGGGACAGAGAAGTCCACCGTCAGCGATTTTCGACTGGTAGCCAGCTGACGGTAGCTGGTACGAGGAGAGGTGTCGAGCATAATCTTCGAGGCTTTGACAGAATCGGTATTGGCGTATTTATCGGAGAGATAGATGATCTCTTCGATTCCTGCCTGAATAATCACCTTGGTGCATTCATTACAGGGGAAAAGGCCCACATATATCCTGCATTCTCTGAGGTCTCTGGAAATGGAATTGAGAACGGCATTGAGCTCGGCGTGGCAGACATAAGGGTATTTGGTGTCGAGCAGATCACCTGAGCGCGACCATGGTAGTTCATCGTCGGAACAGCCCAAGGGGAAGCCGTTGTACCCCACGCCGACTATTTTGTTTTGTTTGTTGGCGACACAGGCGCCTACCTGTGTGTTCGGATCTTTGCTTCTGGCGGCCGACAATAGGGCAACGGCCATGAAATATTCATCCCAGGAGAGGTAGTCGCTGCGTTTGGAAGTCATGATCACCGTTGCCTCTTAAACTGTTTACGCCGCTGTCTCCATGACGTTGCCCCGGTTATCTCATCGATGAAGTCCTTTACGGCCTCAAAGTAGAGCTCTCCACCGACGGTCAAAACGCTGTTGTGGTCGGCCCCGGGAATGACAAAAAACTTTTTCATCCGGGCGCCGCTGAAGGCCTGCAGTTTCTCCGCCTGGCGGATGGGGATGATGAGATCCTGCGAGCCGTGGAGGAAAAGAGTTGGAATCTTTATCTCTTCAATTTTCTCAATATTGCCGAATCCATCCTTTTCTGTGAGTCCTGACTGACTGGTATCATACCCCAGGCTTTCGAGAAGGGGCAGAGTCTGAGCGAAGCCGCTGTCAACAATGAGCCCCCTGAGAGAATCGGAGAAATGGCTGCACACCTCTATGGCCGCGGCGGAGCCTATGGATCTTCCCATGACGAAGAGGGTGTCTTTCAGCCCCATTTCCTGTATGGCGCCCACCGCAGCACTATAGACTTTGAGGCTGTCTTTCATCATGGCAGCAGCCGAAGGCGTGCCGCTGCTCCAGCCATAGCCTCGATAAGTAGCCAGAAAAACGTTCATTCCTCGTTCAACAAACAGTGGGGCGATATCTTCATAATCGTTAGCCGTCTCACCGTTGCCGTGGAAATAAAGAAGAGTGGGGCTGCTGGCATCGTTGATGAAGAATCTGCATCCCAAAGTGACGGTGGAGTCTGCAGCTACGTTGATGGTATGTTTGCCGGTGGTCGAGACCGGTTCAGTGTGACGACGGGGATGAAAGAGCACATTCTGGATGTCTGGCAGATCGAGTTGTGAATAGTTCATATGATTGGATATGTTTTTCTGCTGGTGTTAATGTAAGAGGCGAATGGCAACGATAATACCGGATAATAAAAAAAATGTATAGCCCGGAGTCGCTCATCAACGTGGTGCGCACCAGGGGATACTCATCCAGGTGATCGAGGAACTGATAGCACTACAGTCGGTCGCCGGCTGACTGGTCGAGGTCGGGGCGGGCGAAGTCTATACGTTCATAATAGCTTTTACCCGAAAAGCGTAGCCTGAAAAAAAAAGCCCCGGTGAAAATCACCGGGGCCGCACAAGGATGGGGTGGGCGATGGGACTTGAACCCACGACCTCCTGGGCCACAACCAGGTGCTCTAACCTACTGAGCCACGCCCACCATCCAGAGCTTTGAGCTTGGGAAAAGCGACTACCTTATACTCGTTCGCTCCTCTCTTTGCAAGGACAAATTGGTTTAGACATCCTCTTTGCAGTGCATGCATTTCGAGGCCTGCATCTTAATCAGATGGCTGCAGAAAGGGCACTCCTTCATGTAGTTTTTCTTGAGCAGCAGGCCTATGATCTTGTTGCATTCCATTTCCAGCGAGGTGTCCCGGAATGTGTGATTACGCAGAGGGTCTATGCAGCTGAGGTCATTGACTTGCAAAAGCAGTGATATAGCCTGCTTCCTATTGGATATGTCGGCGCCCTCATCAAGGATGAGATGGAGGACGGGGGCGAGATTTTTCTCCTCGACACAGTTCTGCAGGTCTTTCACGGCCTGTTTTTCCTGCTGATATCGCTGATTTTGCCGTTTGAGATCGTCGGGATTGATGACACTGCCCTTGAAGGCGTCGGCATTTCCCACCATCATGAAGTTGCCTTCGGTACTGTCCGGCAGTTCCATGTAACGGTACGAGGCATGATGTCCGTATTTTTCCTCAATATTACGCCAGCCGTTGAGGAAGAGACTGCAGTAATCGTTGAGGCATATATATAGTATCTCAGATCCCCAGCCAAGGCCGTCGCCGACATGGACCTGCGGAGCTTCGCAGCAGCTCATTTTCTGGTCGCAGTGCGGGCAGGTGTGGATTTCGTTCAGGTAGCCTAAATCTGTTCGTGCCATCAGTAACTCCTTTTAAAAACTATGTTTTCCCGGAAAATCTTTTCTCCGGATGCTGTTTTTCAATAGTGGTGATTGACTCCTGTCTCGCTGAGCACCTCGTCTACGGCCTTGGCCTGTTTCATTTTCGATTCAAGGAAACCGGAGGTCATATACTGTCGGTTTTTTTCCATCTGTTCGCAAAGCCAGTCAATATCTTCCTCTTCGGCACAGGCGACAATTTTTTCCAGCATGGAGGCAAAGGTTTGTACTATCTTTCTGCCGTCGCCCTTGGTGGCCATGATCTCGGCGTAGGTACGAGGATTCTGGCTATGGACGCGGGCCATGGCCAGCACACCGTAAATGGAGGTGAGAGTCGAGTGACTGCCGATATCCCTGCAGTCGATGTCATGCTCTGCAAGTGTGGCGGCCAGAGCTACGGAGATGATAGTGGGAAGCTTCTGGCTGACACCCATGAGCAGGTCGTGCCTGTTGGCACTGTCCTGATAGATCTCTGCACCGTGTTTATACAGAAAGGCTTCAAATTCGCTGCACAGACTGCCGCTTCTTCTGGTTCTGACCACGGCGGCGTTTTTGTCCTTCATCGTCATAGCCTGGGGGCCCCAGAGATTATGGACCAGCATCACCTCAACACCTTCCTCGGTGGAGGTTAACGCCGTTTTCAAGGTATTCTCCGATTCCCCGGCAAGCAGTATCAACGCCTGTCCCCGACGGAGCAGGTGAGCGTATTTGATAATCGTCGGTGAAGTGATGGAAATGGGGACACAGATGACCACGACATCTACCTGGGGGATCATATGCTCAGGAGTCAGCGGCGTCGTTCTGCCGGTGAGGAATGTCGTGTATCCCTCACTCTGCAGCCTACCGGCAAACCATTTGCTCATTTCACCGCTGCCTATGAAACCAAAAGACTTGATCATTTTGGCTCGCATGTCGACGCGGGGAAAAGAGCCGAGCACCTTCAAAGCCCCTTCTTCCTGAATTACGCCTTTTTCCACGCTCAGCAGGGCCTCTCGGATGATGTCGTCGCGGCAATGACCTTCGATTTCGAGGTAGATTTGCAATTTTTGTGTCTCGATATCATTTTCCGAGCGCAGATCGACAATATTGAGGCCTCTGCGGGTAAATTCGCCAAGAATGTCGACAAGCATGCCTACCCGGTCGCGCAGAGGCCTGGTGATAACGGCGGTGGCGTCATAGCCCGTGGGATCGGCAGGGTTTGAGGCAAGAACGGCAAAGCGTGTCTTGTTATGGGAAACCACCTCCCGCTCGAGCAACGAAAATTGGAACCTTCGCAGGAGTTCTTCCGATTCTATTATGCCGTGCGTGAGCAGAGACTGCTCCCGTATCTCGGTGAGCTTGGCCTCGATGTCATGAACGGTTACCAGGGTGGCGTTGGGAAAATTGGCCTTGAGGTAATCCTTGCATTGGTTGAAAACAGAACCGCGGCCGACAATGGTATCGAGCTCCGAAACCGAGCTGTCAACGCAACCGATGGAGAGATGGACCGGCAGGACGACGTTGTCTATCCAGTGGAACCCACGGAGGTCGACGAGAAATCTGAAATACTCCTTGATCTCGCCTTCACGGGTGTTGTAGACCGGGATCAGGGCACGATCTGCTTTGCCTGCCTCAAAGGCAGCTATAAGTTCATACATGCTGTTGAAGCAGACGAGGTCGGCATCGGCCTGATACTGTTGTGCCGCCAGAAAACTCTCTGAACCTATAGGTCCTAAAACTGCGATGGATGACATGTTTTTCAAATGGCTACTATCTTGGGTTTTCAGATTCGGGTGGTGGTGTATAGTGAGACGGGTACAATATACGAACCCGGGAATCCCTTTGTCGCACCAAAGGGACAAAATATACGTTCTTCCTTGATTAGGCAACCTAAATACGTTCATGCACCGCCACCGCACCACTCCCGACTACGATGTGGAGGAATACCTGCAGTCGCTGAAGGCCTCGGCCAGATTCGGTCCGCAGGTTGTCTGCCATCAGACATTCGACTGCCTCGAAGCGGTCTATAGCCGTTCGCCTGAAGTTCTGTCGCAGCTTCTGTGTTCACGGTTGCAGGAAATCGGAGTGAAGAGTCTTTATTCACACCAGAACATCGCTCTTGCCCGAATCACTGCAGGCGACAACGTCCTGGTGGCAACGCCTACGTCATCGGGCAAGAGTATGATATATAACCTGCCGGTCGTCGAGTCTATACTGCAAGAGGCCGGCAGTCATGCGCTCTACCTCTTCCCTCTCAAGGCGCTCTCCCAGGATCAGCTCAGGAACCTGATGAGTTTCACCGCCTCTCTCACCGGCATCGATACCATATGCCCGCAGGGAGTAGCTGCCATCTACGACGGTGATACCACCGCCTACAGAAGGAGAAGGATACGGGAGAAAACCCCGCCCGTGATCATCACCAATCCGGATATGCTGCACCTGTCGTTTTTGCCCTTCCACGAAAACTGGGCTCATTTTTTCAGTCATCTTGATTATGTGATCATAGACGAAGTTCATACATATCGTGGTGTATTCGGCTCGCACGTAGCCTGGCTTCTGCGTCGCCTGAAAAGAGTACTCAGCCATTACGGCAAGAAGACCCAATTTATCCTGAGCTCGGCGACAATCGGCAATCCCAGAGAATTTGGAGAAAAGCTCATAGGCGAACCGTTGGAGCTCATCACCTCTTCCGGGGCGCCGCAAAGCAAAAGGAACTTTCTTTTTCTCAATCCATGGGACAGCCCAGCCTATACCGCAAGTCAACTGCTGGAAGCGGCCTTGAAAAGAGGCCTGCGCACCATCGTCTACACGCAGTCCCGTAAAATGACCGAACTTATCTCCATGTGGACCAGACCCAGGTTGGGCCAGCTGGCTGCCAAGCTCAGCTCATACCGGGCAGGCTTTCTGCCTGAAGAGAGAAGGGATATAGAACAGAAACTGGCCGACGGTTCGCTCCTTGGTGTTATCTCGACCTCTGCTCTTGAACTGGGCATTGACATTGGTGACCTCGATATCTGCATACTGGTCGGCTACCCCGGCTCGATCATGGCCTCCTGGCAGCGGGGCGGCAGAGTAGGGAGGGGAGGCAGGGAGTCGGCCGTTATCCTCATTGGCAGCGAAGATGCCCTTGATCAATATTACATGAACAATCCGGATAATTTTTTTTCCCGTCAGGTGGAGTCAGCCGCCCTTAATCCGGACAATGCCAAGATCATCGGCCAGCACTTACAGTGTGCTGCAGCTGAAATCCCCATCGGTGCAGGCGAACCATTGTTGCAAAGTGAGGCTGTCAGGCAGTCCGCCGAACTGTTGTGTCGAAACTCGCACCTGCTGCTCTCAGCCGACGGCGACACTTATTTTGCCACGAGAAAACGGCCACAACGTCATGTCAGCTTACGGGGCACAGGAAGATCGCTCAGTATCATCAATGGCGAGACCGGGCTCATACTGGGAGAAATCGATGCAGTCCGTGCCTTGAAGGAGTGTCATGAAGGTGCGGTGTATCTGCACCGGGTAGAGAGCTGGCTGGTGAAAAAACTCGATTTGTTGGCCGGTGAAGTCATCGTCGAGAGTGCAACCCCTTCCTACTATACCAGAGCGACAGCCAGCAAAGATACTGAGATCTTAAGTGTATATAACAGGCGACTGCTGCATGGCTGCCGGTTGTCACATGGCTTGCTTAAGGTCAGTGAGCAGGTAACCGGTTACCAGAAGCGAAACAAGGGGACCAATAAACTGGTTGCCGCCATTGCCCTCGATCTGCCGCTGCAGACTATGGAAACAGAAGGTTTCTGGCTGGAAATTCCCCAGAGCCTAGTCAAAAAAATCGAAGATAAACACCTGCACTTCATGGGAGGGTTGCACGCCTTCGAACATGTGATGATAGCTGTGCTGCCATTATTAGTGCTCTGCGACAGGAATGATATAGGAGGCATTTCCTGTCCCCATCATGAGCAGACCGCAGGGGCGGCCATCTTCGTCTATGACGGCCATGCCGGCGGTTCCGGACTAACAGCAGAAGCCTATGCCCAGGCCGAAGAGCTGGTGCGGCAAGCTCTTGAGATCGTCAGTTCATGTGAGTGTGAAAACGGATGTCCATCCTGTGTGCATTCGCCCAAGTGCGGCTCGGGGAACAGGCCTATAGACAAAAACAGCTGCAGTGAGCTTATTACCAGAATCTGCGACGATGACGACGGAGTGCGTGTGCAGGAAAGAACACGAGAGGAGAGACTCACCAGGAAGAGTCAGCCCGATGGGCGCCCGAGGGTGAGCAATATCGGCCCCAAACAAGGCCTTGATGTTCTGCCACAACGCTTCGGGGTCTTCGACCTCGAAACCAAATTTTCAGCGGACGAAGTTGGAGGCTGGCATCGTGCTGAACGCATGGGCGTCTCCGTTGGCGTGGTCTACGACTCCACTCGTGATGGCTGTGTCAGTTATCGCGAAGAAAAGATCAAGGATCTGATCGACCATCTGCATTCTTTTGAGCTGATCGTCGGCTTCAATAACAAGAGGTTCGACAATCGGGTTCTCGGGGCCTATACCGACAGACGGCTCGGAGATTTGCCGAGCCTTGATCTGCTTGAAGAGGTAAAAAATTATCTAGGCTATCGGCTGAGCCTTAATGCCATTGCCGAGAATACTCTGGGAGTCAAGAAAACCGGCAGCGGCCTGCAGGCCCTGGAATGGTATAGGCAGGGAAAGATCGAACAGCTGTGCTCGTATTGCATCAAAGACGTTGAAATAACGCGGGATTTACTGCTGTTCGGTCTTGAAAACGGCTATGTGCTGTTTACCAACAAAGCCGGCCGCAAGGTGCGGCTGCCGCTGTCAATGGATCGCACCATCGCCATGATTCTGAGTCGATAGTGGCGGCAGCTGCGCTGAGATTTTTCGCTGATCTGACGCTGCAGGCCCTCTTGAAAAACCGCCGGCAGGTGGTGCAAAAACCTCTCCCGGCAGACTGAAAAGAAAGGAAGTCAGTCGTGGAATTGGAAAGAGCCGACCGGAGATGTTGAAAAGACAGGGACCGGTAAAGCCGGTTCAGGGCCATACCAGGGGAGCGTAAATCCACCCCTGTGTGCCGCTGGCATGCCTTACCTCAACCCATTTTCCCTGACGTTCGAGCAGTTCCAGCACTACGCCTCGTTCGAGGGTGGCAACCACGGCATTGCCGGTACTCGGACCGGAACGCATGTTAGCCCTACTGTTGGCATTGACGATGACGTTATCCCTTTTTTCGAGAAGCGGAGAGTAGATCCAGCCACTGT
>JGI12210J13797_11264634_pt1 | contig 56628 bp, 83 predicted proteins | sample ElkSlonscriptome_3_FD_13797 | JGI IMG/M metagenome (IMG submission 13797) | reverse complement strand
CGACGTCGTTGGGGTGGAATACGCGCCGCAGCATGACGGTCTACTACGGCAGTGGGAGCGCCTAGCCGCAGCGTCCGGGTGGTGGTTCCCCTACGAAGGGGTGTGCTTTTGCTCCGAGCGACACGAGCGCATTCGTTTCGACGCGGAGCGCCGACTGCACTGCGAGAATGGCCCCGCCATTCTGTGCCGCGACGGCTTCGCTGTGCACGCGTGGCATGGGACGCGGGTGCCGGCGAAGTGGATCGAGCAGACGGCCGACGTCGACCCCAAGCTGGCGCTGACCTGGGAGAACGTCGAGCAGCGCCGCTGCTTGGCTGAGATCATCGGCTGGGACAAGGTCCTCGACCAGCTCTCCCCCGCGGTGGTCGACGAGGACAGTCCGGAGGTGGGCAAGCTGCTGCGGGTGGATCTGCCTGACGCGCCCGGTGAGCAGTTCCTGCAGGTGCGGTGCGGGACCGGTCGCACGTTCGTGCTGCCGGTGCCGCCCGATGTGACGACGGCGCGCGAGGCGAACGCGTGGACGTACGGGCTCGACCCCGAAGCGTGGGCCCCGGAGGTGAGGACGTGATGAAGAGACTGTTGGTGACGGGAATAGGCCGAAGCGGGACCGGCTACATGGCGAAGCTCTTGACGGACGCGGGGATCCCCTGCGGCCACGAGGCCATCTATGATTCGGGCACCCACGAGCCCCCGGACTGGGGGGATGCCGTGGCGGAGTCGAGCTGGTTTTCGGCGCCGATGCTGAACTCGGTCCGCAGGGGGACCTTCGTACTGCATGTGGTTCGTCACCCCATGAACTGGCTGGCGAGCTGGGCCTTCACGGTCTGGCGCCCAGAGCGTCGCAGCGCGGCTCCCACTCAGTACATATCGCGCCACCTCGGCGAGGACTGGTGTGCCCGCGCCGAAGCCGACCCCATCGACGCGGCCATGGCGCTGTGGGTGGCGTGGAACCGCATGATCGAGGCCGACCCGTGTCCTACCCTCCGCATGAAGGTGGACCACATGGACCACCAGGAGGAACGCCTCGAGGCCGCCTTTCGGCACATGGGGGTGCAGACCAACGAGCTGCGGAAACTGCTGCGCAAGGTCCCCCGCAACGTCAACAGCCGTCCCCACGAGGGGCTGACGTGGAAGCAGGTGAAGGACAAGCCGTCGGCGGCGCGGTTCCGGGCCAAGGCGGAACGCTACGGCTACGAGATTGGCATCACCGAGCACCAGCTGAATCAGGAGGGTCGCTCGTGAGCTACGTGAGCAACGAGCTCCGTGACGTCGAGCGCAATGTCTTCGACTTGTTGTTGAAGCTCGGGTGGGAGAGGAACGTCTACCCGGTCGGCATGCCGCTGCTGTCGCCGGACGGCGACGCCATTGCGATGCCCATCTCCCCGTGGCGCATGGTCGAGGTGAGCCTGAAGCCCGACGACGAGACGGCGCCGCCGCAGTTCGTGGAGCGCCAGCGCCGAGACTTCTTCTATCGGCCCCTGACTCTGGGGCGCGAGCTGGAGAGGCTCGTCGACCTCTATGGCCACAGGGTCATCGACGCGTTGGACGACCGGATCCCCGTCGCCCTCCCGCAGCACGGACCGGCTCCAGTGCAGCCATTGGGACTCATCGTCGAGTACGGCCTGTCGTCGAGTCGCACCAAGCAAGCCTGGGCGGAGATGCTGGTGGGCTATCCCGCCATGATCAAGCCGGGGATGGCGAGCCCCGGTAGCGCATCCCGTAAGCCCCGCTGCTGCGTCATCGACAGCCCGCGCTATGCGAGCGGGGAGCTATACCACATGATGTCCCTCGCCGACGTGCTTCACATGAACGGCGACAGCACGACGCCCGGTCACGTGGTGAGCACGAGAGGCTTCTGGGACGTCGACCACGCCAAGTCGTGGCGGTCTCTCATGCGCCTCGTCACTGACGTCGCCCCAGGGGGCGCGTCTTGGGTTCCGCTCAGCAAGGATGCGGCGCTCCGCAGCTACACGCGCTGGCTCGCCTACCACCCGGACTTCCGGCTACGCCCGGATGAGGTATGGGGCCATTCGCAGGACGACGAGCGTTACTACGGGGACTTCGAGACGCGCGAGGAGGCCATCGCAGACGGCGAGAGGGAGTATGGCGGCGAGCCCTTCTACGTCTGCCCCGGCACGTGGGTGCGGGGGGAGATGCTGTCCGATGCTGTCATCAACAAGTGGCAGGTCAACGACAACGTGAACGACTACCTGCACGAGTTCTGCGGCGCGGAGGACTTCTTCGAGCTGTCGGAATCGCAGATGGCCGGGCTACGCGCAGCGGTGACGGCGTGGGCGGAGGGCTTGGATCTCGGCGGCCTGTGGATGTCGGACTCGTCGCGGCGGCAGAGCATCGAGCCGTGAGGCTTGATGGCCATCGCTATCTCGAGGCATCCTTGAAGGCATGGCGAAGCACGAGACGCTCGTAGAGCACCTGACCAAGACCAAGGCCATTCAGCTCGCGAGCGATGCCGCGAGCGCTGCGTTCGGGCTCCAGGAGAAGCTCAATGAGGTCGAGGATGACTTGACCAAGGAAGAGCGCGAGCACTTCAGCGGGATGGTGGGGATCATGCTGTCGGCCAGCGCGGTCTACGCCCAGATCGCCGCCGGTCAGGTCATCGACGACAAGGTCTTCTACGACGAGGATTTCTGGGACGACGCCGACAGCCCGAGCGCGGTGCGCGGCTTCGTGCGAGAGCAACAGGACGCCGCCGACGCCGCCGACGACGACTGAGCTCAGCCCCAGCGATGTAGCTGTAGCGGCCGGCCGGACGGCCCTCGCCCCAGGCCCCACAGCGGCGTCGGCTCCCACATGGCGGGGTCGTAGCCGCGCTCGATGTCGAGCGCGTGCTGGTATCGGCTCAGGGTGAGCGGCACGGTGAGGTTGGCGGGTACGCCTGGTCGGCGGTTGCGCGGATCGGGCCGGGCGAGCACGACGGGGCGCCCCTCGAGGTAGGCGAGCACCGGGGGCGGACCGTACGGGTCGAGCCGGCGGGTCTTGGCGATGGGGTCGAGCCGCGGCCGGATGGCGTAGCTCGGGCCGCCGGTCATTACGCCATAGCGCATGGCGCACCTCCTTGGGGCTGGTAGAGGCGACTGCCGGTGGGCTTGGCGAAAAAGCCACCCCCGAACACCATGAGGTTGGTAGCCATTTGTAGGGCGTTGAAGTCGTCGGAGGCCCCGCCCCCCCCGTCGCCGATCCCCTGCTCCTCTTCGATCATCGCCGCATCGAGCGAGGTGATGTCGCCACCAGAAAGCGCGGTGCCGTCCGCGGCGCCCATCGCGAGCATGGTGCCGGTCAGCTCGAAACTGCCGCCCGCAGATGAGCCCCATTCGAGCCCGATGGTCTCGCTGCCATTGCGGGTGTTGGACAGGGCGCCGGCGAGGTAGGCGGTGTTGGTGGTGCCAGACCGTGTCCAGATCAAACGGTAGATGGTGTTGTTGCTGTTCGTCTGCAGAAAACTGACGTTCCCGTTGGTGAACAGGTAGAGCGTCGAGGCGTCGGCGTAGACGGAGGCCTCGTCGTCGTCGTCGCCGAGCCAAACGTAAAACCCAGCCGCAATGGACTCCACGCGCAAGAGCGCGAACAAGGTGAAGTCGCCACTCAGAGACAGCCCACTGTCGAACCCCCCCGTAGCGCCGTTCTGAAGCACGGCGCCCGGCCCGGTGCCATCCCCGAGGGGGTCGCCGTCGTAGGCCGGTCCAGAGCCGTTGGGTGAAGCAGCCGTGCCGCCGTTGGCGTCCTGCCACGACGTGACGGTGCCTGCGACCTCAGTAGGGCCGAACGTGTCCGTCCTCAGGTGAAGGCGGTTCCACGTGGTGATGGCGTTGAAGCTGGAGCGCGCCATCAGGAGAACTCGAGTGCGGCGCTCGCGTAGTAGTTGGTGCCGTCGAAGTAGAGGCTGACGAGATCGACCGAGCCACCGGCCGTCGAGAGAGTGGGGGCGGTGCCGCTTGGCCAAAGGACTGCTGCCGGCCATGTCACGGTCCGGCTGCCCGTGCCGTCTTGGATGAGCTTGAGGATGAAGTTTCCGGGGCCGAGGGGGTCGGTGAAGGTGAACGTACTGTTGGCGGTCAGCGTGATCCGCTGCTTTTGGCCTTCGTTGAAGTCGATGGCCGCAGCCCCGCCGCTGTTGCCGTTGTCGAACTCGGCCGCGAAGGTGCCTGTCTGCAGGCCGACGAGGTTCTTTGCGACGCTGACGACCCCGATGACGTCGGACAGCGCAGCAACATCCGTCGTGACGCTGCCGAGCGACAGCTCCTCGCCAGAGCCGCTCACATCGAACTTCAGGACGTCGGCTGCGTCGACCCCGCTTCCGCCGAGGTCGACCAGGCCTGAGCGCTCGACGAGCAAGCCGAAGCCGTTCGTCTGGTCGACGGTGAACAGCTGCGCCGCGGCGTCGGCGGCGATGGTGCCTCCGTCGTTGATGCGGAAGGCGCCCTGCGAGGCTGTCGCGAAATCGGACAGGCCGATGGAGCAGGTAGCCGCAGCAGCGTCGAGCACCGCGCCCGCGTCGACGATGACCAGGGGGCTGCTCGCGTTGCTTTGCCCAGCATTGCGCTCGCCTGGATTGGTGCCCGACAGGTCGACGCGCGATCCCGTTCGTAGATCGATGATGCAGTCCAAGAAGCAACACGAGGCGAGGCTGAGGGCGGTGTAGGCCGTGATGCGCGTGTCGAAGAGACACCCAGTGATGAGGTGCGAGCCGTCGAACAGGATGATCTCCTGGTTGGAGCTCGACCCGAAGATGCAGGCGGAAAAGACGTTTCCACGGTCGCCGAACAGTGGCGCGAAGGCACCGTTGACGTCGAGGTTGTCGACGAGGAACTGAGAGCCGACGCTGTTGACCGACTCGACCTGGGTCATGTCGACGACTTCGTAGTCGTCGCCGGCGGTGGGGGTGATCTCCCCAAAGGTACTCGGGTTGTAGAAGGGGCCCGTGCGGGCGGTGTTGCTGCCGAGGTCGTCGAGAATGAAGGCGTAGGCGCCACTGTTGGCGCCGCTCGTCAGCTTGACTTTCTTGCCGATGTACGGGCTCCAGTCGGCGACCCCGCTGTCCTCGATCTGCCCATCGGTCACCGGTGTGGTGGAACTGTCCCAGGCCTGACCGCCGGTCAGCGTGCCGCTCAGCAGGGTCGTGATGTCTTGTCCCTGCACGATGCAGCCAGCGGTGAAGTTGCCCGCCAGCTCGATGTTCTCACTCAAGCTCGTGAGGATGTTGACCGTCTGCAGAATGGCGACGTTGCCATTGTTGATGCGACGAGCGTACTCCGCGAAGGTCGCCAGAGCGGTTGCCGGCGTGTCGCCGGCGTTGGTGTCGTCGCCGCTGATGGCGTCGATGTAGAAGGTCGCCTGCGTCAGCGACGGGTTGGTTGAACTGCCGCCGCCGGGCAGGTCTTCGTAGGCGCCGGTGTTCGTGGATACTTGAAGCGTGTCGGTCTCGCCGTTGTAGCGAAGGCGGGCGCGACCCGGCTTCGAGACGCCCACCCTTCGCCCGTCCGGAAAGTCGAAGCCGCGTCTCTGCTCGCCTTGCCAGTCCCAGTCGCCTACATCGCTCATGACTGCGCTATAGTATCCTGGGTCGTCTGAAATGCGCACCTGGCGACGTTGACCGGTCAGGTCTGGCCGAGGTAGGCTTTCGAGCTTCATGACGCGTAGTCCCAGACAGCGGCGCCGGGCCCAGCAACAAGCAGAGATCGAGCGGAGGGCACGGCTCGCGTCCGCAGAATTGGGCGTGGAGCTGGCGGACGTCGATCCTCTTTGGACGCGCTCGCTACGCGTGGTCTTGCTCGGGCGCACGAAGCGTCGCCTCGATGGTGGTTTGGCGCGCAGCGTGCGCATGATCCAGGCCGACCTCGGCTCGCTCGGCAACAGCGTCGTGCTGCAGTCGTGCAACGAGCCCCTCGCGGAAGAGCACCTCGACGGCGCCGACCTCGTCTGGCACTACGGCGACGAGCAGCACCTGGAGCAGCAGCGACGGGTATGCGCCAAGCGCGGCGTACCGCTGCTCGTCAACTCGCTCTTCGATGGGACGGTGGACCGAGAGGTCAGCATCGAGCGCCGGGCGGAAGGCACCGATGACTACTTCGTGGTCTTCACCGAGGGCGCGCGCGACAGGCTCAGCGCCGTCCCCCGCCATCGCCTCGTCGTGCTGCCCAAGACGGTGCGCAGCCTCGAGGCCGACGGCGAAGAGCTCTACCTCGGCAGCCGCAGGGGGATCTGCATCGGCGAGCTTGCCAAGCTCCGGCGCGAGCGACTGGTGCACGGGATCGACGTCTGTGAGGTGGTGCAGGCGATCCGGCGCGTTCTTCCGACCGAGCCCATTTTGACCTATGGGCAGTACACGACCAAAGAGCATCTGCCTTTCGAGCACACCCAGAACATCCCCAAGCCCGGCGACGGCATGTCGGAGTTCATTCGCAGCTTGCGCTTGTGCATCTGCCTGACCGCTTGGGAGACCTACTCGATGGTGCCGGCCGAGGCTCAGTCGGTCGGGGTGCCGGTGATCTACCGGCGCATGCCGCAGTCGCTGAGCGAGCACATCGGGATCACCGGAGTAGCGGCCAACAGCGCCGAGGAGGTCGCGATGGCGGCCTACCGGCTACTCAGCTCCCCGGTGACGTGGCGACACTACGCCAACGCGGGGCTGCTGAACCACGCGAGCCGAGCCCGACCCGCCGCCGCGCTCGCCATGGACATGGAACTGAGGCGCTTGTTGATGCGCCGAAGGAAAGGGTGCACATGAAGAGCTTCGGAGAGGGATTTGGAACGGCTCGAGAGCGCTACAACGAACGCGTTCGGGAGCACATCGAAAAAGGCGGCGGCCAGTTCGTCGACAAGGCCATCAGCGTGCCGGGTGGGCTCTTCATTCTCAGCCAACTGGAGGCGCAGCGGGCGGCCGTGCAGGGCGAATTTCGGGTGTTGGACTTCGGGACGGGTTTCTCGACGGTCTTCATTCTGTCGTGGATGCAGATGTCCACCGAGGACACGCGCTACTTCGGCGTCGACCACGACGAGCAGTGGCTGACGTTCATCACGAGCGTCGTGGACGAGATGAAAGCGGCGCCCGAGCGCGCGGCCTTCCCGAGGTACTACCTCAGCACGCGCAAGCAGTTCTTCGGGGCGCCGAAGGAGGCCATCGGGCGCTTCGATGTGGTCATCGTCGACCACGGCCCGGGGCTCGACGAGCGCGCGGCGGACATCCCGCGCCTGTCGAAGCTCGTCAAGCCCAACGGACTCATGCTCTTCGATGACTGGCGTCCGAAGCACGAGGGTCGCGTGCGGCGCGCGCTCGATGCGGTCGGCGGCGCCGACAAGTGGCACATCGGCAGCGGGGGCGACGCACTTCGACGCTTCGAGGGCGACAAGAGCATCGGGTGGGCGCGGAAGAGGTGATAGGATGGCCTCGATGAAGCGACGACAGCTATTGGGGGTCGCCGCGCTCGGCGCCCTGCAGACGGGGTGCACGGCGGCGGAGTTTTTGGCCGGCCTTTCCAAGGTCGCCCAGGGCAGTCAGTACCTGCAGTCGGCCATCTCCGTGGCTCAGGCCGGCGCCGATGCATTCTTTCGCCGGCACCCGAGCATGGACCGGGAGACAGCCGTGGCGACGGCGCTCCGCGTGGCGCGGCAAAGCGCCGCCTCGCTCGATGCAGCGCTCGCAACCGCGGAGAGCCTGCACGAGGGGGACCTGTCCGCCGCGCGCGAGGAGGCTCTCAATGCTTGGGCCGCGCTCAAGAGCGTGCTCGACGAGTTCGGCATTCCCCAGGCCACGCCCCCGGAGGGTGGCGCGGAGAACACCTCCGCACCCGAGCCGGAGCCATTCGAATTGCCCGAGCGCGACAAGGTGGAGGCCCTGCTCAGCTCATGACGGGGGCGCGCGATACGTTCCCTCAGGACCGTCACTACGAGATGGAACTGAACTACGAGCTCGAGCGCGCGGGCATGATCAGCTGGGCGCTGCTGCTGTGCCACTACGGGCTGCACGCTGAGGACGGCGATCGGATCTTCCAGCGCATCGGCCGCGTGCCGCTGTCCACGCCGGCCGTCCCGGGCGACGTGGTGACCCACGATGCCAAGCGTTACGAGGTGATCTTCCGCGTCTTCGCCGATGACGGCAAGCTCGAAGCGCTGGCCGTCAAGCCGTGTGAGGCGTCCTGGTGAACCCGCCGCCCTTCCAGCGCGTGCCGGGTCATCCCCACGCTTCGTACCGCACCTACCACGACCGCCATGGGCGATTCTGGATCGAGTGCCAGTGCAGCCACCCGCAGTGCGGGGCGCGCTCGCACTGGCGCAAGCAGTGCCAGCGACCCCACATGAGTCAGCAGTGGGTGCTGCAGTACGCGACGATGCACGGGCATGGCACACGACCGCGGAGGGCCGGATGACAGACTTGGTGGTATGGCAAGGGCCCGTCTACGACGGCCAGGTTCCCGGGGCGACCATCGCCGAGGCCGAGCGGCGATTCATCCCGTGTGTGGGCGACGGTATCCGCACTGGCCGTCCTCACTGCCCGGCGTTCGGGGACCAGATCCGCGGGGGCGGCATGCCGGCGCTCCTGAGCAAGGCGGGCAGCAAGCTCAGCCCGTCCGAAGTCGACGACTTGTACCTCGCGGGCTTCTCTGCGGGGGGCTCCACCATCAAGCGTCTGCTCGAGGAGCAGGCCTTCCGCGACCGGACGACGGGGGTCTACCTTGCCGACGCGACCTATACCTCGCGCTGGGTCGACAAGAAGGGGCGAAAGCCTCCGCCGATCGAGGGCTTCGTCGCCTACGCGGTCGACGTCGCCAATGGCCCGGGCGACAAGCTCTTCGTGGCGACGGCCTCCCCCATCCCCAATGGCCAGTGGGCGACGGGGGCGGAGAACCTCGTGGCGATGATGGAGGAGGTCGAAAAGCGCACGGGCAAGACGTTCGTGGAGCGCGCCGACTTCTTCGGCGTCGACCCCGGTCCCGAGAAGGTCTACCAGCTGGGCAACGTCATCTTTGCGCCCTACCCGATGAAGCCGGTGGGGCACGGCCACACGTCCATCGCGACGCAGGTCTTCGAGAAGATCTTCCAGCCGTGGGTCGACAAGGGCAAGGGCCCCATCGACGGGCCCGCCCTCGGGCCCGCCAAGCCGGGCCCCACGCCGCAGCCCCCTGGGGGCGGTCCTTCGCCTTCACCTCCCGACGCCACGCCTCTGAGCGCTGCGGCCAAGGCCGGCGCGGTGGCCGCTGGTGTCATCGGCGGCCTTGCGGCCGTCTGGCTCGTGGACAAATCGGGTTGATGAAGCGCATCCCGATTCCGCGCGCGTGCGAAGACGTTGTCGTCGCCCGCGATGACGACTTGGCGGCCGTCGCTCCGATGGGACGACGCCACAGGCCTCTCATGCCGCTGCTCGAAGATCCGCGGCAAGACGGTCCGGACGTCGTGCTGCCGACGTCGGACCCGCACGTGGAGTTCGTGCTGACCGAGGATGCCGCGACGCCGGCGTTCCGTGCTGCCACGACCGAAACGATGAGCACCTACCCGCCGGCGGTCGCCTACCTCTACGAGCTGGTGGAAATGCCGCGCCGCCATGACGAGCGCCCTCTCTACGCCTTTTGGCGGCAGGCGAGCGGAGGGCCGGCCCGGCTCTCGCGGGCGGAGCGCCGTCACCTCGTGGCGCTCTTTCGCGTCCTCAACCACGAGGCGGCGCAGATGCATGCGCTGCTCGCGAGTGCCCACGACGACGCTGACCGCGTGGCGCTCCTCGAGTCGGCCATCGCCGAGCGCATCGACAAGCAGAGCGAATGGCCCGACGACTACGAGGGCGAGGCGGCGCAGCTCTGGTCCGCGTACGAGAGCGCCATCGGCCTCGCCTACGGCAACCTGAGCGAGCAGGCGCATCCGCTGCTCGAAAGCCTCGGCGAGCTGACGGCCCACGGGATCATGCTCGGCCAGCTCGACGTCGATGCGCTCTCACGCGGGCGCTCGTGGGACCCGCGAATGACTTCGGAGGTGCTCTTGCTGCGCCGGCCGGGCAACATGGTGCCGCTGTGGCCCGAGCTGCTGAGCCTGTCGGTGCCGCGGCTGTCGGAGGTCATGACCGAAAACGGCGCGCCCGGCTACCAGAGCTACGCCTGGACCACCCAGGACTGGCGCGTGGTCATCGTCGAGCCCGGGGGCAAGGTGGACTACGGCGACAAGTGTGGGGCGCCATCGAACCGCACGCGCTCGGGCAAGGTGCGGCTGTGCTTGCCGCGGAGCGTGATCCAGCAGCTCTTGCGCAGCAAAAAGGGAGAGGAGGTCCTCATCGCGCAGGCGCGCCGAAAGGAGCGCGCCGCCGAAGGGGAGCGCGTGCCGTGGGACCCGATGATCCGACAGCTTCACCGCCAACTCGAAGAGCGTACGGTGAAGGACGACCCGGGGGCGTGACCAAAGACCCCCCCGTTATCGCTTGTCGCCGTCGGTGTCGAGCGGCGCGTCGATGGGCTCGAAGTTGTCGGCGAAGTAGGCCGCCGACACGAGCCACTGGTCGGCGTGGTTCTTGGGGTTTCGAGCGATCATGTCGCCCGCTTTGGGCGAACCGGCCTTCTTGTCCTCGGCGCTGATGCTCACGTTGAGCGCATCGAGGTCTTCCCCGGGCTCGTAGGGTCGAAGTTCTGCGATCTGCTTGCGTCGGTATTGTCTGAACGTGCTCATTAAGTTCTCCTCGTCGGGTTTACCGCCTCTGCTCCTCTAGGTAGCTCGCCAGCATGTCTCCACTGAGGGCGCCTTCGACGAGACGAAGCGACGGCGTGCTCACGGCTTCGACCGGTAGCGGCTCCGCCTCCTCTGGCGCCGGCGGGCGCTCGCCGGGATAGCCGAATTGGTGGCGAGGGAACACACCCTCACGCGCCCCCTCTTCGAAGACGCCCTCCTCGAGGAGCTGGGCGAAGCGGAGCGCGTGCTCGGCGGCAGGGCGGTATTCGGGAGGTAGGCGCTTGAGCAACTCGACGAGGTCGCGGACCGCCTGCATGAGCTCGACGTTGCAGCCGATGACGCGCCGAACGTGCACGTCGAGTTCCTCGCGAGCGTGCTGCACGTCGCGGGGGACGCGCGGCCGGTCGAAGTAGCGCAGGCCAACGTGCGTGATGATCCCGGCGCCGGCGCCGAGCATGAGGGCCATGAAGACGGCCCAGAGCGGAGCGGACCACATCTCAGCGCTCCTCCCAGGCGATCATGGTGACGACGGGCGACACCGGCCGGCGTTCGCCGTCGAAGTGAATGACCTGGGCGCGCTCGTGGAAGCGGATGAGGTCGCCGCCGCAGGGAAGCGCCTTGCCTTCCTGCTCGGCCTTGCGCAGCACGTATTCGAGGATGGCCCGGTCGACTTCCTTGGCGCTGAGGCGGTGGTTGTGACCCCAGGAGCCGGTCTCGAAGGCTACTTTCGCCGCCGCCTGCGCTTGCGTAGGTCGCGGATCAGTTGCTTGCGATGCTCGATGATGGCGCGCAGCCGAGGACGCAGGGGAAGGTCCTTCCACCGACCGCGGACCTTCTTCTGGCCGCATCGTATCCCCGCCTTGGGCCGGTGCATCCCCCCGTAGCCCGCCAGCCATCGATGAAAGAGCGCCGGGCGCCCCGTTCCCCGTTTCTTGTCCCTGCATAACTCTCTCCATGCGGTGATGGCCGAGCCCATCATGGCCAGGTTGTAGGCCGGGCTCAGCAAGCGCGCCTTCGCGGCGCGGCAGTCCTCGTCCGGGTGACTTACCGGGTCGGCGTCATCCCGGCAGCCGAGCTGAAAGCGTGCGCGGATCTGACCCAGGCCGTAGTCCTCGCCGTCGGGACTGATGGCACCTGGACGCCACCGGCTTTCGCTGTGGGCAATGGCCACGGCCGTAAACGGGTCGAAGTCGTGCCGCTTGGCCTGCTTGATGACGAGCCGAGCGTAGAGCAGCCGCACCTTCTGGCTCAGCCCCGGGTTGGAGCGCTTGATGGCCCACGCCACCGTGCCGGGGCTACGACCTACGAAGCTGCCCTCTGCCGTCCGCGGCAGAAGCCACAACATCAGGGCGACGAGCAACACCAACGGACCTCGGGAGCGCATGACGGCCGACGCTACCAAGGATGGTGGGCTCATCGCCACCTCTTTCGGTAGCGGAGCGCGGCAGGCGGCGGTAGCATGGCTCACATGTACCGTATGGTCGGCGTCTCGGGGGGGTACGAGGAAGTGGAGCTTCCGCCGCTGCCGGGTGAAGAGGACGGCGGGGGTCGCCTCGAGGACCTCTTCGATGACTTGCCCCAGGATCCGACGCCGGAGCAGGACCCGCTCCCCGTCTACATCACCGTCGCCGTCGTCGGCGTCGCGGTGGGCGTCGGCTACCTGCTCGTCGCGCGGTGATGTAGACTGGCCGGGACGTGCCCAAGCGACCCAGAGAGAAGGACATTACCGTCGTGCCACCCAAAGAGGTGGCTGAGCGGGCGTCCGTGGGCCTCGAGCTGCGCCGCAGCATGCCCAAGTCGAAGCGGTGCTGTACGCCGGTCGGTATCCGCCGCGCCGTACAGCTGTCGAACCGGCAGCCGATGAGCATCGACACCGTGCGGCGCATGGTGAGCTACTTCGAGCGCCACGAGGTCGACAAGAAGGGCAAGCGCTGGGGGATCGACAGCAAGGGCTACCAGGCGTGGCTGCTGTGGGGCGACGACATCGGCTGGGAATGGGCTCAGCAGGTCATCGAGGACGTCGAGGCGGGAAGCCTGGCCGCGTGAGGAGGCCGGGGTGGTCGCGCGCATCGACCTGAGCCGCCCGCAGAGGGGGATGACCCGCACGGAGCTGACGCTCCGGCAACTTGGAGACGCGTGGCGCTCGCAGATCCGCGGCCGACGCTACCTCGAGGGTCTTGTCGAGTTCCTGCGCTCGCGCAGCAACGAAAACACCTTGCGCGCCTACAGCTACTCGGTGCTTCAGTTCTTCGGGTGGTACGAGTCGCACCACCGTCGCCTCGTCACCCCCGACCTCATCAAGCGCGTCGATGCCGCCGAGTACGACCGGTGGCTTCGGACGCGCGATGTCGGCCTACGCTTGTACTACCTGGAGCGCGACCCCTCTCGCCGCTTCGACGTGATGCTGTTCGAGACGCTGCGCCGCGCGGGCGAGCAGGGGCTGTCCTTCGAGGCGCTCTACGCGGCGGTGCGGCAGCGCCAGCCGGTCACCGAGGCCGAGCTCGCCAAGCGGCTCGCGTGCTTGGTGGCGCTTCGTACGCTCAAGCGTACGCCGTCGCTGTCGCAGATCCGCCGTGGAGAGGTCGACGTCGGTCTACCGCCGAAGCTGGCCAAGCGGGTGGGGATCGACGTGCCTGTGCCCGAGCGCGTCTTCCGCTACTTCGCGCCTGAGAAGAATACCCCGGCCGACGAGCGCGCCACGACGGTCGCGGCGCGGCTGAGTGCGCTCTCTGCGCTGTGGCGCTGGTACATGTCCGCCGGCGAGAACCTGCCGGGCGGGGGCGAGCCCTTGCTCCGCGTCAACATCTGGGGCGAGCTGCTACGCAAGGCCGCCCGGCAGGCGCCCGAGGTCTCGCGCAAGGCGCGCCGCGAAAAGACGACCACCCTGACCATCTTCGAGCGGCTGCTCAGCAGCACCTACCGCGACACGCACGGCACGGGAGCGCTCCAGATGGCGGCCTCGAGGATGCGTCCCTCGGTCATCGAAGCGCCCCCCAAGAAGGCCGGCGCCCGGGCGAGCTACAACGACATCCGTGACCGGGCCCTGATGCTCATGCTCGGCCAGCTCGGGCTGCGGGCGCAGCAGATCAGCCGCATGCAGCGCGCCGACCTCGACCAGAGCGGTCCCGAGCCGATGCTCACCTTGCGCGGCAAGGGGGGCAAGGTCCGGCAGGTGGCGGTGCCTCCGGCGACCATGGAGTCGCTCGCTCAGCTCGAAAACAAGCTCCGCGAGATGTCGCGCCACCAGCGGCGCTACGGGCGCAAGGAGGTCGCCGCCTCCCTCCTGTCCCCAGAGGCTCCCCTCATCCCCGTCGTCAAGCAGTGGGGCGCGAACGCGGGCAAGTCGTCCGTCGCCAAGGGGATCGGTCGCAGCGGGGTGGCCATGATGCTTCGCCGACGCGCGGTGCAGGTGGGGATCCAGCCCGGCACGGCGGAGTTCAAGCGGGTGCATCCTCACGGGCTCCGGCACCTGTTCGCGAAGACGGCGCATCTCGCCGGCACCCCGCTGCCGGTGCTGCAGGCGATCCTCGGCCACAGCCGGGGCTCGCAGACGCTGCAATACGTCGAAGAGCATGACCCGTCGCAGTTGATGTCGCAGGCCTTCCAGCCGCCTACGGAGCCCGAGCCGTTGCCTCCGGCCGCCCCCATGCCCGACAGGCCGCTCGTCGCCGGTCCCGAGACCTTCGAGCGGTTCCAGGAGCAGATCTTGACGCGCCCGGTGCCGGCAACTCCTCGCCCACGACCCGACCCCGCTCCCAGCCGGCTGCTCGCTCCGCCGGAGCCGGCAGAGGCGACTGTTACGCAATTCGAGGTGCTCGTCGATGAGCCGGAGCTTTCCCCGAAGACGCCGACGCCCCCGGCAGAAGAGCCCGGCTTGGTCGGCGTCGGTGCCGAGCCCGTGTTCCAGGTATTGGACGAGGAGGAGGCGGCGACTGAAGACGAGCGCGAGCAGAGCTACACGCTCGACAAGCTACAGGCGATCTACGCCGAGCGCTGGGGGGAGCGTGGCGAGCGCGGCAAGCTCGGCTCCACCGAGCCGACCGAGGAGGAGACGATGGCTGCAGCGCTGCAGAGCGACATGAACCTGCAGCTGCTCGGGGTCACGGCCGAAGAGGTCGACCTCGACGTCGAGGACAACCGGCTGAGCTTCTGCTACGTCGGCGACGACTCGGGCCTCATCTGGTGGGCTGGCTCGACGGGCGCCCTCAAGCCAAACATGCCCGTCATGAGCCCCGAGCAGGCGGGCGACTGCGACCTCGAGTCGCAGAGCGCCATCTGCCGGCGCCTCTCTGCGCTGTGGTCGGACTGGATCGCCGGTGGGGGTCGCGGGCCGACCGGTGCCGCGGCGCTCGTGGCGTGGCTCGCCGAGTCGCTGGAGACCACGCGGCAGGTCGAGGGTGAGCTGCTTCGCCGCGGCGCGCAGTGGGTTCCGCCTCTGGCGCCGTGGGACGAGACGGCCGACGAGCCCCGGGGCATCGAGCGCACGACCTTCCGGGAGCACGAGGAAGACGCCATCGTCGCCTGGTTCGAGACGCAGGCGTGGCAGTTCCGGCGCTACCCGACGCGCGGCCAGAAGGTCATCGACGAGCCGGTGGACTTGCCCGACTACTACGGCGAGGCCGACCCGCTCGCCAGTCTCTCCGTCGATGAGCGGCAAGAGGCGCTCGACTGGCTCGCCGCGCTGACCAACCAGAAGATCAGTCGCAGCAGCGCTCCGATCGTGGGCACCACGGCGAGCCGCGGAGAGGTCGTTCGCTTCGTGCAGCGCATGTGCACCTACGACCAGACGCGCACCGACCTCGGCGAAGCCCGGCGTAGCGGAGCGAGCGACTTCGAAAAGGACCTGCTCGAGCGCGGCATGGCGCAGACGGCCAAGGAGATCGAGCGCATCGCGCTTCTCTACGGTGACGAGCGCATCGACTACCCCGCCCTGGTCGACCGCCGCGTGCGGGGCCGCCGAAGCGGCGCCGACGAGCGCGAGCAGCTCCGCACCTTCTACCGGCGCATCGTCCGTCAGGTCTTTGGTCCGGGGGCCGCCGACGACGCCGTCATCAAGCTCGTGGCGATGTGCGGCAACGTGCCGCTTTCAGAGATGCAGGACCTCTTCCGCATCGACCGGGCCCTCGGCACCATCGCGCACACCCGGGAGACCCAGCGCCGCATGGCCGAGCAGACCGGCGCACACTCCGAGTGTGTGGCGAGGCGGATGGCGCGCGACCTCTGGGAGTTGCAGAAGAAGCACCGGACCGGCAGCCGGCAGCGCGTCTTCAGCCGTCCCGACGAGCTCGTCGAGCGTGTCCAGGCGATGGCGGCCTACCGGGTGCCGTGCCCGAAGGCCTTGGAGTCCGAGCTGCGCTGGCGCCTGCCCGCTGCGCGGCGCCGGCAGCCGTTGCCCGTCTACGAGGCCTACGCCAAGTCCGCGGCCGAATCGGCCGAGGACCGGCCCGACGTGCTGCAGGCGCTCATCGAGGAGGAAATGGAAGGCTTCACGGAGGACTTCGAAGAGCAGATGCGCGCCGAGCTGTTCGCCGGCGAGGGCATGATGGTGCAGAACCCCGGCCGGCCGATGCCCTTCACCGCGGCTGCGGCGGCGTGGCTCCCGACGCCGGTGCAACTGGTGGCGGCGGTCCTGATGGGCGCCTGAATTGCAGGTGTGAGGCTCGTTCGGGTAAGATCCAGGCAATCCCCGCCACGTAACGCCGCCCGCACGGGCGGAGATGTTGCGCGAGAGGTAGGAAGCGATGGCAGATGATCCAGTAGGGGGTACGGTCGGGTTCAAGGGGATCGGCAAGGCCGCGCTCGAGTTCCCGCCGGGCTCGGGCGCGCCGCAGCCGACCAACCCCGGGCGTGCGCAGCTGCGCTACAACGAGGTAACCAACACCTTCCAGGCCTCCCTCGGCGCTGGCGGCTGGACCAACATCACCGAGCCGGGACCCAGCTCCGACATCGTCTTCGTCTACTCCAAAGGCGATCTGCCGACGCCGGTCGGCGGCGTCATCACGCTCGACGCCAGCAAGCTCTACTCCTTCCAGGCCATCGTCGACCTCGGGACGGACCGCATCGATGTCAACGGCTCGGTGCTGAGGGGAGTGCAGGCGCGCTCGACGGGGGTGACGACCGACAACGCCGGCGCAGCCGTGTTCACGACGGCAGGCGCCAACATCCTCGACTTCTACATCGAGAATCCCTCGGGGCCCGGGTTCGACCTCGAGGGCCAGATCGTCGTCGTCGCCAACTGCCGCATCCAGGGGTGCGCCTCGGTGGGCCGGATTGGTGACTGTGCGCTCGGCTTTCAGGTGTTTCGCGTCGTTACCGTTGGGTGCCAAGACGGCATCGACGTCGACGGCACCATCGGCACCGGCGACATCGACACGGTGAGCTTCATCTCGGCCGCGGGCGCTGCGTCCTACATCGGCATCGATTTTACGGCCAACGCCAATCTCGACTATCTGCGGGTCAACAACAACAATTTCCTCCTGAACAACGCCGCCGACCAGGCCTTCGAACTCGACGCCGCGGCGACGCTCGGCAACGGTCTTCCGGGGTTCTTCGTCGAGAACAGCCTGCAGGGCGCAGGCTCGGCTTTCGGTGGGACGGACCAGACGGACGTACGCTGGCGTTTTACCGCCAACGGCGGCATCCCCGACTCGGACGTCGTTGGCAACCTACTCTTTTTCGACAACCCGACGCCGACGGTGATCTCGGTATCGGGCACCTACGTGAACATTGGCACCGGTGCCACGAGCCCGCCTCACGAGGCGTACACGCTCGACACGTTGAGCGAGCGTTTTTCTCTGCAGGGGACCTTCCCCAATCAGGTGTTGCAGTACGATGGCCTGCGCACCGAGACCTTCAACCTCACCTACAACATCGTGCTGGAGAAGGTTGGCGGAGGAACCCCGAACCTGTCGGCGCGCATCGTCAAGAACGGCGCTCCCATCGCCAAGACGGCACGCTCTGTCGGCGTGGCGGGGGCAGAAAGCTCTCTGTCGCTATCGACGCTCGTCTTGCTCAGCACCGGCGACACCGTCACCTTCGAGGTCGCAAACCTGAGCAGCACGACCAACATCATCGTCCGTGCCGCCAATTTGCTCTTGACCAAGAGCAACTAGCGACGGCGCAGCAGCGCCACGGCATCCCGCATCCATGCCTGCAACTCCCCGGCGACACGTGAGCGCTGCTCGTCGCCCGCTTCCGCCGAGCGCCACTGGTCGAGCAAGACGGTGCCGCGAGCCCACACCTCTTCCTCGTCCACCTCGAGCAGCTCGGCGAGCGTGTGCTGGACGGTCGTCTCCAAGAAGTCGTAGCTCGCGCTCAGCTTACGCATTCTCGTGCGGAAGGCGTTCCAGCGCTGCTGTTGCTCGTAGCTCTGGTATCCGTCATCGCACCAGCGACACTCCTCCTGGGTGAGGCTGCTCCCGCCGCATGCCCCGCACAGCCTGGGGGTGGGGATGTCGGCCTCAGGGTCGCTCGTAGGGCTCGGCAGCGTTATGCTGCGCTCCACTGGGATGGGAGGGATGTCGTCGTCGGAGTCAGGCATGGAACGGCCGTGTTGCGGGTACTTTTGCTATTGCGGTTGCGGCCAACGGTGCGCGTGCGGCCAGCACGAGCACGACCGTCGCCGTCATGGCGAGCCGCTGGCGAGCCGTCATCCATGCCCGAACCGTATCACGTGCGAACGGCCCATCGAGGTGCGCCCCGGCGTCATGGGCGCGTGTGCGCTCGCCCTCGGGCACCGCGCAGGATGTATGCCACCTACCGACCCCGATCCGGGCTAGAATGGCCGCATGGCACTCATCGACGTCATCACGTGCGCGCCGTTTCGCCTGAACGGCCCTCGGCCGCTGACGCCCTACGAGTGGACGGTCGTCGATGCGGCGCTCGCCCAGGGGGGGCAGGACGCGGGCAAGAGCTTGCTGCAGAAGACGGCGCCCGAGGTCCGTGCGCTCCGCAGCGCGATCCAGGCCTCTCCCAATGCCCAGCGGTGGCAGACGAGCATGTTCGGCCCGGCGCCGGCGGTCGCGCCCTACGCTTACCGATGCCTCGCCGGCTGGTTCTTCGGCCTCGACCGGCAGAGTCAACTCCGCGCCGGCACCGACATCGCCACGGGCAAGCTCCTCGTCGACGTCAACCCGCCTTGGGCGGCATGTGCGACCGCACGGCAGTATATGGGCACCTCGGCGGCCGATCTGTGGGAGGGAAGCGTCCAGGAGGGGTTCTGGCGGCAGGGCGCCGAGGGGTGCGCAGGACCTCGTCAGTACATCGGCTACGTGCCGATGACGGGCCAGGAGATGTTGTCGCTCTTCCGCAGCGCTGGCGGACAGGTCCCCCTCGAACTTCAACAGGCCGAGCAGTACGGCAAGCAGTTCATGCAGCGCTCGTTCCTGCTGGGCATCGAGGTCAACAGTAACCCTCCGAGCCTGCAGGAGATGGGGGGACTTCAGAACCCCATCGAGCTGGCGCGCAAGCTCGTCCACGAGATGGCGCTCATCTGGGCCCCGAGCCGTGGCGCGAGCATCAAGTTCCTGCTCGACGACTACATCGACGCCCGCAAAGTCAACGGGCTCATCGTGCAGATGATGCCCGACCTGCTCAAGGACGTGCTCCCTGGGCAACTGCCTGGGCTCTTGCCGCCGGCCGGCGACCCGGTGTGGGGTCAGATCCTCGGCACCGCCCAGCAGATGCTGCCCTGGCTTCAGGGCATGCAGGGGTTCGGGCTCGGCGGTTTCGGGATGACGTCGGGACTCGGCAGTGCAGACGGCACCGTGCAGCCGGGCACGCCGCCCTCGACAGGCGTCGACATCATCGACAAGCCCGGGGATCAGCTCGACGACGAGCCCCCGCCGGGGATCGGCGACGGCGGCGTCCCTCTGTGGGCCTGGGGCCTCGGCTTCGTGGGGGTCGCAGCCCTGACCTTCGCGTTCATTCGTAGCTAGCGCGGGGGCACCATCGCGGCGAGCTTCGGCAGCTGCTGAGCGATGGTCCAGCCGAGCGCGGTACCGGCCACGAGGCTGAGCGCGACGGTGGCCTTGCTCGGGCCCGCTGTCGGCGCGGGTGGCAGCACGGGCGGCGGTCGCGTGGGGGGCTCGAGGTCGCCGCTCTGCGCGAGCCATTGGTAGAAGCTGGTCTCTCCGTCGGCGCCCGGCTTGCCGAAGGAGAAGTGCACGTGGTTGGTGTGGGGGTGGCGACAGGGGGGTGAGGCGCAGCGACCCTGGCTGTCGAAGCCCCCGTAGTTGACCCAGCCCTTGCTTCGCGGGCTCCAGCGCTTCTTGTTCCAGATCACGTAGGTCAGGCCCACGCGCCGGAAGTTCTCTGCGTCGTTCTTGATGAGCCAGTCGAGCACGGCTTCGGCCATCTCGCGCTCTTCGGGGTCGCTCGCCTCGACCATCCAGTCCCAGGCGCGAGCGGAGTAGTGCCCCGACTGATGGCCGGTGCTCATGCATGGCCGTCCGCCGATCCCGCCCGGTCTTCCCCCCACGTGCTTCAAGATGAAGTCACGGAAGGCCGCGGTGCCCGGCCGCTCGGCGAGCTCTTCGCACTCGCGCTCCCCCCACGACTCGGCGAAGGGCTCCGCCGGCGTGTCGATGGCGGGCTCGGGGATGACGACCATGCCGGCTATCTTATCACTTCGGCAGCGTCGCGTGCCGGAACCAGAAGTCACACAGCGCCTGCATGAGCTGGATCAGGTCGAGGTAGCTGCTTGGCTTCGTGACGTACCCGGCCGCGAAACCGTCGTAGGCGCGCTCTACGTCGATGCTCGCGTGGCTGGTGCTCACGACCACGACGGGGACTCGCTTGGCCCGGTGCGGCGGGCTGCTCGACTTGAGAACGTCGAGCAGGTCGTGACCACTGCGCCCCGGTAGGCTCAGATCGAGCAAGATGAGGTGCGGCAGCCTCACCTGCGGGTCTTCCACCATGCTGAGGGCATCCTCGGCCGATCTCACGCGGAACATGGTCGCGACCTCCCGCCAATGCTGGCTCGCGTCGTCGAGGGCCTCCATGAGCAGCTGGGCGTCCGTGTCGTCGTCGTCGACGTGCAGGATGCGTAGACGGCCTTGGTCCTCACCCCATCGCATCAGCTACCTCGGGTTTGGAAAGCGGGATGTCGAACCTGACGCTCGCACCCTGACCCTCACCCGGCGACGAGGCTTCAATCTGGCCGCCGTAGCGCACGACGATCTCCTTGCAGATGGCCAAGCCCATGCCCATGCCGCCTTCGGCTTTGTGCTGGTGAGGCCGCAACTGATGAAACGGGTTGAAGATGAGGTCGGCGACCTCGGGGTCGAAGCCCATGCCGTCGTCGTCGACCTGGACGGCCATGCGGTCGTTGCCGATGACGCATCGCACGTGGATGGTGGCCACATCCCCCTGGCGGTACTTGACGGAGTTGTCGACGAGGTTGTCGACGACGCGCCGGATGCTGCTCGTGATGACGGGCAGCGACGGGGGATGACGCGTCGCATAGGTCGTCTCCAAGCTCAAGCGCATGCGCTCCCGGTCGGGGTGCGCCGCTTCGAGAGTTTCTAGGTACGTCAAGAAGTCGAGCACGGTGATCTTCGAGGCCGGACCCTCTTCTTGGCCTGAAAGCAGCAGGCTGTAGTCGTGCAGCTCGTCGAGCATGCGAAGTGCCACGTCGGCGCGGTCGTGCACCTTCAGCAGCAACTCGTCGCGCTGGCCTGGGTCCATGCGGTCACCGCGGTGTTGCACCATGCCGACCAGGTTGCGGACGGCGCGCACCGGCTGTCGCAAGTCGTGCGCGAAGATGGCCGCTACCACGCCGACCCGCTTCTGGATGGCGCGCTGAACGTCGACAGCGCGATCCTTGTCACGCTGCAGCGATTCGGTGCGGTCGGCGAGCTGGGACTCGAAGTGCTCGGCAGAGCGCAGGGAAAGCGCGGCCGGGAGCAGCTTTGCGAACACCACGACGGCGTAGACGCTCACGAGCGCCGTGAGCCCTTTCCAGGGCCCGGACAGCCGATAGAGCGGCACCCAGAAGGTCAGGGCTTCGAGGAGATGAGCCACGCCGCAGAACCCTACGAACAGGACCGCAGCGCTGGCCGGCTTGCGCAAGCTCTCTGCGGCGGCGGGGTGCTCGGCGCGCAGGCGCTCGAGGGCGCTCCAGATGAGCCACGGGATGGCCATGTAAGCGCCGAAGATGGCGACGTCGCTCAGGATGTGAAGCCATCCGAGCGCGAGAGACCACATGCCGCAGTCCCACCGCGCTGGAAAGCCGTCGACGAGCCACTCCATGGGTCACCCGCCGAAGAGAGCCTGGAGGAAGGCGAAAACGGCCTCGCGCTCACCGAGCCCGAAGCCGAGCGTGGCCGAAGCGGTGATGATGGCGCCGATCCGGCGGCGGTTGGCGAGCACCTGCTCCTTCGTGGTCGCCAAGTCCAGCACCGTCTGACGCCCCGTCGCGTCCGCATCGTCGATGCGGTCCTCCAACAACTCCTGCTGCTCGCGCATGTGACTGAACATCGTCTCGAACTTGCCCTGGATCTCGCCTTGCTGCCCGGCGAGCCTGGCCACCATCGTGTGCAGGCCGCTGTGGCTCTTCATGATCGAAGTGAGCAGCCGCGCCTGCAGAAGCCGGCTCTGGTCGTCGTGCTTCTCGGCTTCCGCGAGGTAGTCCTGTGCTCGGCGCTCGCTCTCCTCGAGGATGAGCTTGTCATGCCGGGGGAGTCGCGCGGCGGTCCGCCCGATCTCTACCGCGTCGCGCAGCGTCTCGAAGACCTGGTGCACGTCGACGTTGTCCTTGTCGAGGTAGCCGGCCGCGCCTTCATCGATGAGCAGGTCGCGGGTGTCGCGCGCATCCCGCCGACCCGACCAGACGACGCAGGCGGTCGAAGGAGCCGCCGCGCGGATGGCCCGAAAGGTTTCCACCCCCTGGCTGTCGGGGAGGTTCAGGTCGACGAGGGCCACATCGAAGGGGGCATGGCGCGTAGGGTCGAGCCAGTCGAGGGCGGACTTGCGGGTCGTCGCATGCTCGCACTTGGCCTCACGCGAGTAGTCTTGCTCGATGAGGTAGGACAACTGAAGCGCGTCGGTCTCGCTGTCGTCGATGATGAGGATTCGAATCACGCGAACGGGGGGCTCCCTTCTGTTTGGGACTGTATCAGAAACCAGAGCCCGGCTCCGCCTCTGCCTCGTGCCGTAACTCATCGGCTTCACGAAGCAATCCCTCACGCACCGAGCTGATGTCCGCTTCGAGCTGCAGGAGCTTGCCGGCCATCTGGGACAAGATGGAAGCGCGGCGAATCGGACCACCCCCCGTGGGGGTGGGTACCTGTTCTAACAATTCCTCGCACCTGGACTCGGTCTCGGCGAGGAGGGCGTAAGCGATGGAACGGAGCCGGTGGTAGCGCTTCATGCGCGCCCCTGGGACTTCGCGAGGCGCTCGTCGACCACCATGGCGAGCGCCCGGGCATAGCGCTCGTCGGCCGGCGGAGAACCTTCGGTCGACAGCCCCAACTCCTGGGCGAGGGCATGCGCGCCCGCGATGAGCTCGGTCGGCCCCATGCGTCCGGTGGTGGTAACCACCGCCCCCTGGGCCAGCTCATCCATCAGTCCGGCCGCGACGCACGTCAGCAGGGCATCCCACTCACGCGTCTGCACCGTCGCGTTCGCGCCATCCTGCAGGAGCTTCGCGAGGTGGCCCTCGGACTCCTCTCGGACCACCGCCCTCGTAGTGGCGTTGCCCAAAAGCGCACGCCAGACCTCGATACCCTGACCCATCTTGGCATCGTGCCTTGCCAGGTTTGACCCGTCAACAACGCCGCCGCCATGCTTGACTGGTCAGTGGTGGCGCGACTACGATGGAGCATACCATGCCGCAGCCTGCGCTCTCCCCCGCTGAGGAAGAGGCCTTCCGTCAAGAACTGGGCCGGAGGATCCGTCTCTGGCGTGACGGCCACGGCCTCACCCGCATCGACCTCGTCATGCGCGCTCCCTTCTCCGAGCGCACCATCTCGCGCTGGGAGGCCGGCATGGCCCCTGGTCCCCGGGTGGTGGACATCTACGCGCTGGAGCGCATTCAGCCGGGATTGGTGGCTTCTGTTTTTCCACAGAACGGGGACATCCTGGGGAGAGCGACGTCGTGATCTGGAATCCATTCGAGCCTCCGAAGAAGGTGGAAAGCGTCGAGCTGGGGGCCTCTGCGAACGCCCCGGAGCCGCCGCCTCGAAAGAGCGATAGGGAGCCCTGCTGGGAGTTTCTGCTGCGCAACTTCGGTGACGAACTGAGCAGCCATGCGGCGCTGCGGGCGGACATCGACGAGCGTGACCGGGTCGGCCGAGCGAAGTACGGGGTGCCGCTTCAGCCCTTCAACGGGCGGGACGCCGACGTCGACCTCTACCAGGAGTTGCTCGACGCGGTGGTCTACTGTACGCAGGCCCTTCAGGAGGCGGAGTCAGGCCACGAGGCCCGCAGCAAGCGCGCATGGCTCTACCGCACACTGCTGACGAGTCTGCTTGGCCAATGCCGCGTGATGAGTGCGGTGGTCAACGCCAGCCGCCGCGAACAGAGCTAAGGACAGCGTGAGCAACGCGCAGCTGATGGGTCGCGTCGTCAGCGTGAAGCCTCGAGGCGACGGCAGCTTCGGGGTCTTCATGGTGCTGTCTGATGTCGACCGGAGCTACGGCTGGATGATCAGTCGCTCGGCGCCTCGGCTCGGTGCGCTGTTCGACCTGTCGGCCATGGTGCGCAAGCGCCAGCGGCGCAGCGACGCCGACATCTCGGTGTTCGAGGGCGGATCCATCAAGCTCGTGGAGGAGCAGTGGGCACGGCGATTCGTTCCGCATCCCTGGCTCGAGTGCGTCGTCCGGGCCTCGGGTATTCGTCTCTACCCCCACCAAACCGAGGGCGCAGGGTGGCTCGCGCAGCGGCTTTCCGAGGGTCGCGGCGCGATCCTCGCTGACGACCAGGGGCTCGGCAAGACGATGCAGGTGTGTGCGGCGCTACTCGCTGCACGTGCTCTGCCCGCCATCGTCGTCTGCCCGGCAAGCTTGAAACGCAACTGGGAGCGCGAGCTTCAGAACCTCCGCGTGCAGCTCGTCAGTGAGGTGCTCGACGGCTACGAGGGGCGCATTCCCCCCTGCCACGTCGTCATCACCAACTACGACTTGCTCAAGCAGCGTGAGCGGCAGCTCAGCATGCTGGGGGCGCGCGCCATCGTCTTCGACGAAGGTCACGTGCTGAAGGAGCCCTCGCCGCATGATGGCCACCGTGCCGCGGTGGCGACGCGCTTGGCCCGGCGTATCGGACGCGCGGTCATCATGAGCGGCACGCCGCTGCCCAACAAGGTCGACGAGCTGTGGCGGCTGTTGCACCTGGTCGACCCCGTCGAATGGCCCGAGTTCGACAGCTTTCGGGAGCGCTACTGTCGCGACCAGCGGGACGAGCTCAACGCTGGCCGAGTGCTCGTGACCGAGTACGGCCGCGTGCACAACCTCGACGAACTGCAAGCTAGGATGGCGCCGACGATGTTGAGGCGTCTGAAGGCCCATGTTCTGAAGGACCTTCCCGCCAAGCAGCGCAGGACAATCACCGTGCGCCTCAGCGAGCGTGACCAACAGGTCTACGACAACATCGAGCGGGACGTGGTGGCGTGGCTCCGGCAGCTCGGCCGCGCTGGCCAGGCTGAGCGGGCCAAGCAGGGACAGGCCTTCGCGAAGATCCGCTTCCTGCGGCGCGTGGCTGCTCTCGCGAAACTCCGCCAAGCCGTGCCAGAGTACCTCCACCACTGGTTCTCGCAGGGCCGGGAGCGCCGGGGCCTGGTCATCTTCGGTTTCCACCGCGACGTCTTGGCCAAGGTCAAAGCTCTCTGCACACGCATGGGTATCGAGTACGCATCCATCACCGGCAAAGACGCCGACGACAAGCGGCAGGCGGCCGTGGATGCCTTCAACGCCGGGCAGGTCGATGCCTTCATCGCTCCTATCCGCGCGGCCGGTGTCGGACTCAACCTGCAGCATGGCGGCTCCGACGTGCTCTTCCTCGAGCGACTGTGGGTGCCGGCCTCGATGGCCCAGGCGGAGGATCGTGTTCACCGGCTCGGTCAGACCAAGCAGGTGACCATCACCTACCTCGACGCCAAAGACACCATCGACGAGCACATCGGGCGCGTGTTGGCCGCCAAACAACGTATCATCGACGCCGTGGTCGACGACCGCGACCGGCCTGACGAGGAGGCGCTGGAGCGACAGAGCTTCGAAGAGCTTGTTGGCAGCATGAGAGGGGCAGCGTGAAGGGCTAGGGTGAGGGGGCGAGTCGCAGAAGCGGTGGGGTTCGCACGTCGAGCGGTGGGGCGACTGTCGAGGTATTGGAAGCCCCACGCGGCTGTTGGTGCGGTGTCCCTTGAGGTCGCAGTACTTGTAGCCCCACGCGGCTGTTGTTGGCCGGCGTCCTCGCGAAGAGGATGCCACGTCGCCTTGTCGCAGTACTAGTAGCCCCACGCGGCTGTTGCCGATACTTCGATGCGCGTGGGCCACACCGGCACATCTCGTCGCAGTACTAGTAGCCCCACGCGGCTGTTGTTGACCCCCACGATGAAGCGCTCGCCGGTCGCAGTACTAGTAGCCCCACGCGGCTGTTGCTGGGATGAGAAGGACAGCCTCTTCCCGGCCCACATCTCCTGGTCGCAGTACTAGTAGCCCCACGCGGCTGTTGCTGGGCGAGCTCGGGGTCGAGGAGGCTCGGAATCATGATGTCGTCGCAGTACTAGAAGCCCCACGCGGCTGCTGCTGGGACCAGCGCTCCGCTGCACCATGTCGCCGATGGCGTAGTCGCAGTACTAGTAGCCCCACGCGGCTGTTGCTGGTGTTGGCGGCCTCGAATGATTTCCGAGTGGCTCACCGAGGTCGCAGTACTAGTAGCCCCACGCGGCTGTTGCTGGAGGCGCTGGGTTCCCGCCCATCAGGAAGGGTCGGCGAGTCGCAGTACTAGTAGCCCCACGCGGCTGTGCTGGTCACGGTGACCGCCCAGGCGTCGCAGTACTAGTAGCCCCACGCGGCTGTTGCTGGTTGGCCCGCACCGGATCGAAGTCGACGAACCAGCTCTTGTCGCAGTACTAGGTAGCCCCACGCGGCTGTTGCTGGCTCGCAGCCTAAGAGTTAGTTCGGGATCTCCGTACCGCGTCGCAGTACTAGTAGCCCCACGCGGCTGTTGCTGGCTTCCGCGGAGGAGCTCCGGGCGAACTTGGAGCGTGCCGTCGCAGTACTAGTAGCCCCACGCGGCTGTTGCTGGGGGGGATCGACCAAGGATGGCAGCGGCGGTTTCGACGGGTCGCAGTACTAGTAGCCCCACGCGGCTGTTGCTGGGGGCCCACCGCTCCGCTGCGCCACATGACCCTTCACATAGTCGCAGTACTAGTAGCCCCACGCGGCTGTTGCTGGGGGACGCCTCGCGACCCCTTTGATTTCGCTACTCTGCAGAATGCTTTGCGAGCGCCTCCTCTGCGCGCCGAAGGATCACCTCGGCCGCGCCAACGTCCTTGTCCCTGGCGGTGCCGCAAGCCGGACACACCGTCACCAATTCCGACGTATTATCACCAAGGTGACCACACGATGGGCACTCCTTCGTCGTGTTTCGAGCGCTCACGGGGATGATCTCGGCACCGAACCGCTCGCACAGCGATACGAACTCGTAGCGAGCCGTCAGGTCGCGATTGGCACGAGCGCGCCGCCGCATGTGCTCATCGCGTTGCTGACGCTTCAAGCTGGCACTCGACTCGGTCTCGAAGGCGAAGCGCGCATACTGGGTGCGGAGCTCGCGCACGGCTCGTGTGTACGCCTCTCGCCGAAGGCTTTGCCAGCGCTTCCTCAGCCGGGCAACTCGACGCTCGTACCGTGTCTCCCACGTCAGCCACTGGGCCTCCTCTTCGGTCCGCACGCCAGAGCGAAGCACGCGGCGACGGTACGTGTGGCGGTTCTTGTCGCGCAGCCCCATTGATTCTCTCCGTGCGTCGAAGGCCTGGTCCACGCGCGACTTCAGGGCATCGATTTCATCTAGGCATTGTCGACACTCGGCCGGGATGATGACTTCCCCCGTCGAACCGTCGTCGCCGAGCCAGACGAAAGCCCGGATCCCATCCCTTGCCCGAGGGTGACCGTGCTCACGGTGCCCCCAGTCGAACGACACGAGACCGCTGCTCGATGCTGCCCGCGCCGCCTTCTGCGCGCCATCGACGGTGAGGCTGAGGCTGTAGGACCAGCGCTGTCCGTCCTTCCGCCGCGTGAGCTTCGCCGTGGTGATGGCGGCGTCATCCGGGATGGCGTGCCAGTTCCCGCATTTTGCTCGCAGCCGCACCCACTCGGCGCCCTTTCCCGAGGCCGTTCCGATACGCATCTCGACGACCCACCAAGGCTTGCCTCGTTCCACGACACGAAAACCGCTACGGTCCGCGCAGATAGATTGCGAACCGCCAAACCTCGGCCTCCGCCAGTCTGCCGGCAGGCCTGACCTGCGCTGCCGCAACACATCGGAGCGCGCCTGATCCACGCTCCGCACCAGGGCATTCCACGTGCCGTGATAGCATCGCCGCTGTGCGTACAACGCCGCACGGTACTCCTCGCGACGGGAGCGACGAGGCGCAGCGGCCACCTTCGCTTCGAAGTGCTCCGCGGTCTCATCGCTGGTCAGCATGGCGAACCGATTCGCCCACGCCTCATCGCTTTCGTTCTTGCGGCGCTTCACTTTGCTCGGGTCCTTGGCTCGCCGGCGACGGACCTTTTTAGGTGCACCAACAGCGTCATCCCCCCATGCAAGCGCCGCTTTCCACCTAGGGTCTGCGTCGCGCTGCTTCTTCATCTCCACGAGACGTGCCCGAAGCGACGTCATCAATTGCGGGCGAGGATCAGGTGTCCACGAGCCCCGTGTGGCGCGGCTCCTACGCTTCGCACGTCGGGACAAGCGAGCGATCATACGCCCGACGCGGACGATGCCAGGCACGATAGCTTCTGCCACCTGATTGAGGTGTCGCTGGTGCTCGTCCTCGAAGTCCAGCAGGCGGTGGTGAGCCCAGCGGGCTGCCCGGTACTCCTGGTCCAGCCGCACTTCGCTGGAGATCAACCTGGCTGGCCGGCACAGCGTCAGAGTCTGCCTCATGAAACCGACCTCGAGGATACGGCCTGGGCCCCGTAGCGACGTTTCGACAGCAGTCGCGCTTGGTGCTCGTAGTAGTGCTCCGAGAACTTGAACATGAGCCCCTTGGCGTAAGGCCGAAGGTCCTCCGGAAGGTACCCGGCCGACTGCGCATGGAGGCACTCACGAAGCATCCCTACGCAGTACACGTCGCAGTCCGCCTGCAGCAGGCTGCTGATGGCATGACAGCGCTCGTGCGAACGCGATGTGCTCCACGACCCATCGAAAAGGGAAGAGACCTTGTGGTGACGTTCCCCCACGCGAATGGGGCCGCTGCACTCGCAGCACGTGTAGGCTCTTCGGGCCCGGGGGGTGGTTTCCTCCCAGACCGGGCAGATCTCATCGGAGCAGCAGCAGCTCATAGGTTCTTGCTCTGCCCCTCGGCGACGACGTTGCCGATGTTGCGGGGGTCCATGCGGCCCGGCTGCGCGTTCTCCTCGTCGATCGTGCGGGCGCGCTTGCCCGTCAAAGGCCTCAGCATGAGGTAGGCCGTGTCGGCGATGTCGGCCGCCTCCTTCACGAGGGCGGCGCGGTAGTCGTCGAGTTTCATCTCGGGGGCCACTGCAGGCGCATCGGAGGACTGCACGAGGGATGTCTCACCAGCAGGCTTGTCGCGCGCGAGCTCTGACGCCCCCTCCGACGGCGAAAGCTCGGTCAGCGCCCCTTCCGACGCTTCGCTCACCTCCGGTGGCGGCCCCGATGGCGCAGCGGCGCCGGCCTGGATGAGGCCGCCCAGAGCGGCCGTGAAGGTCTGGACCCAAAAGGGGTCACGTCGAAAGTCGGTCATGAGGTCTCCAGGGGCAAAGATGCTTGGGTGGGTGGGCCGTCTTGTTCCTGCGACGGAGCGAGTACGTTGCCGGCGAGCGGGAAGCCCCGGCCAGCGCGGCGTCCCGCCTCGAGGTCGCGGTGGTCGATGTTGAGCGGGCGTGGCTTGGCCGCCTTCCCTATGCCCTCAGTCGCGAGGTGGTCGACGATGGCGGCTTTTTGGTCGGTCAGGACCATGAGGGCACGCTCGGACACTTCGTGCTCCTGCTGCCGCATCTCCTCGTACTGGTCGTTGAGACCCGACACGAACCCAAAACGGTAGTCGTCGGGGTAACGGACACCGGGCGTGTCTCGACCGGCCCGCTCGATGTCTTCGGCGAGCCAGATGTACATGGCAAGTGCTCGGTGGACGTCGTCCGATGGGCCCACGAACGTGTAGATCTGAACGCGGCGGATGAGGGGGCTTCGCGCATCGGCAGGCAAGCCGAGTTCGGCGGCGGTGCGCCCATCCACGTCCGCCTTCTGCAGGACACTGACCACGGCATGCATGTCCGCACAGAGCGTGAGCAGGCACCTCCGCCAGCGCACGACGCGACCCGCGGCGTGGGCGTTCCGCACGACGTACTCCGCAGCGGCCGGCAGCTCCTCTTGCTCCAGCGACAGCTGAGCCTCTTCGATGCGGTGGCGGCGCATCGTCTTGGCGAGGGCCATGGCCGCCGCCCGGGCCTCGGCCGGGGTGCCGGCTCGCTCGGCCAGGCGACGGAGGTCACGGCAGCGCTTGAGCAGCGCCGGCGGCAGGCCCTTCTCGGGATCGATCACAGCGACAGCTCCAAAAACCGGATGGGGGCGCGGTCCTTCCGCCAAAACAGCGGGTGCGTCGGCTCACCCGTGCGGTTGCGATTGAGGCAATAGAGCTTGTCCGGCGCGTGCTCACGAAGCGCCGCTTCGACTTCGGCGGCGCGAGCGCGCAGGGGACCGAGACGCCGAATGCTGCTGCCCCACGCCATCACGGCCATCTTGCTCTGTTGGACAGCGTCGATGACGATGAGCAGGTTCTTAGGGTCGCCCGTCGGGTCCTCGTCGGCCGCGCGGAGATCGAGGGCGTCGGATGTGCGCCACGAAAACAGGTTCACGACGGTGAGCGTCGAGTAGCCCCAGAGCCGCGTCAGCCGCATGCAGCTGCGGATGGTCGGGTCGTCGTTCGTAGCGTCGGCAGTGCTCGGGTTCAGCATCACGAAGGTGCAGACCCCATGGCCCTCGTCGTCGAGCTTGCGCCACAGCAGGTAACGGTGGCGCTCGTCGAGGCTCATCATGGCCCCGGAGGGGCCACGGGAAGCGTGTACGGGCTGCCCTCCGAACAGGTCGAGCTGCGGCTTACTCACGGCGCGTCTCCACGGAGGTGAGCTTCAAGCGGTGGCATTCGGACAGAAACTGCGGCCACGCCGGACCCGGCAGAAACAGCGGCGCGCCGGTGTCGGGGTCTTCGAGGTCGAAGACGTGTCCGTCGACTTCGAAGGTCCACGTCGCGATGACGTCGTCCTCCCAAAGCCGCAGGAGCCACTTCTGAGAGCGAGCGCACTCACCGGTGCGCGTCCACGCTTGCGATACGACGTCCTGCAGCCCATCGCGCAGGATGGCGGTCGCGTAGCGGCTTTGGGGCTTGGTGCGAATGAGGATCATGTCTGGTCGATCTTCCTGAAGTCGAGGAGGGTCTGCATGGCGCCGCCCTCGAAAGGCTTCAGGGGGCAGTCGTCGTCATGGCGGGGCTGCGTCTCGTGATGGTAAGCACAGAAGTGACAGGTGCCATCGTCGGTGACCCAGTCGTAAGCGGCTTCGCACACGGCGATGGCGACCCCCCAAAGCGCCGCGGCCGGCAAAGACGCCGCGTAGGCCTCGGCCAGGGCCTGGTCGCGAAACATGGCCACGGTCTCCCGGTCGCCGTCCTTGACCTCCCACCAGGACTTGCCTGGGGTCCAGTCGGGGAAGATGCGGTTCGGCGCCATGGTGTAGCGCGTGTACTTCCTCCCAGGGCTTACCATCGGCTCACCTTGGGACGGCACACGCCGTCGTCGTCCGCGCCCGCCTTCTGGCCGCAATCCGTGCAGTCGACACCTCGCCAGCGGTGTCCCTTCGCGGCAGGGATCATTCCGCAGCCTCCGGCGTGGCCGGCTCGGCGAGCGCTTCGAGCCCGGCGTCCTCGAGCGCCTGGGCGAGCCCGGGAACGTCAGATGATGGCCCGCGGCCCAGGGCCCAAAGCAGCATCGCCTGCGCCTCTGGGTGCACGTTGCGGCCGAGCGAGGGCGTGTCCGCCAGTTTGGCGAGCTTGCTCTTCGAGACCGGGCGCGGCCCCTTCGGCTTGGGCTCGGGCTTGAGGCGGTCGACCACCTCCTCGGCGTCGCCAGCCGTGGGTTGGGTGTCCTTCGGCTTGGTGAGCAGCTCCCCGAGCGCAGCCTTCTGGCCGTCGCGGTCGAGCTTGGCCAGCTTGATGCCAGCGCTTGCGGGGATCTTCTTCGCCTTGACGGCGTCCCGCACGACCTTGTCGGCTGACAGCAGGCTCAGCCACTGCCGAATGGAGCGCCACTTCACCCCGAAGGCATACTCCAGCTCCTGCTGCGAGGCGCCGTAGTCGACCATCACCTGGGCCTTCTGCGCCTTGTCGAGGATGGAGTCCTCGCGCCGCTGGGCGTTCTTCGAGACCATGATCCCGACCAGGCGTTTCTCGTCGCCGTCCTTGAACGTCAGCGGCAGGCGCAGCTCGACGAGCCCCTTCTCGCGCAGGCGGCGGTTGGCCTCGCGCGCGGCTCGCGCTCGGGTGCGGCCGTCCACCACCACGAGCATGTCGCCCTCGCGCTGAACGTTGACCGGGTCGATGACCCCGAAGGCCATGATGTTGAGGACGAAGCCCTCGTCGAGGTCCTCGAACAGCCGGTCGTCGGTGTCCCGGAGCGGATGCTCCCCGAAGGCGTGCTGGGTGTCGATGCCGATGATGGTGACGTCCTCGGGCGCAGCGGTGTAGGCGCTCAGACGCTTGAGCCGGTCGTCGGCCATCTCACACCCCCCACGCGAGGCGCTTGTAGCGCCGCTTGACGGCCAGCTCCAAAGGGCAGGTCACGCCCTCCTGGATCTCGTGACTCACGCGGTCGTTGTGGTGGCGCACGAACAGAACCTTCGCCGGTCCGGCCACACACACCGCTTTGGTCTCCGGCAGCGGCACGTACTCGTTCTCGCCGACCTCGACCAGGTTTCTCGCTAGCTCCATGGAAATCTCCCTTGCTCTGCGGCTCCCGGCGCTTGCGCGCCGCTTCGAGGGGACAGGTTCGCCGCTTGGACCTGACCCCGGCCTGAATCGAGCCCGCAGAAAACGGACTCGTCGATGTCTGTTTGGCGGCAGCCCGCAGCTGCCGCGTCGTGGCGGGCGCGACGCAGCCCCCGGAGGGTGAGCTCACCGAGCGAAGCACGCGCGTCGAGGCGCCCGGCCCGACGAGCGATGCGCTCCACGCGCCGGCACGCCCACAGGCGAGCCAGCGGCCCTCGTCTCTTCCCCTGCGCCATCTCGACCTATGTTCCTACCGTGGTTCGTTGGTCGAGCGCAAGGGGCGAACCCTGACGACCTCGAGGCTCTCCAGCTCCCAGGCTTCGGGACTCATACCGCCTCCTCTCCGCCTCTCCGAGGTGAAACTGAACGGCCATCGACACGGTTCTCCCCAAGTAGGTGCACACCGCGCCCAGGCGTCGCCGCATCCACACGGCGCGATCCTGACGCGCTACGTCCGCGAGATGGTCGACGAGCCCCGCCAGCAGCTCACGCTGCCATGGCAGCTCGGCCGTCTTCAGAAGAGCCTGAAGGGGTGAACCGGTGCCGAGCAGGGACAGCACCCTGTGGCGGTCGAGGTCGCGATCGTCGCGGGCCTGCTCGCACGCGTAGGTCAGGGCGCTCAGCTCGCCCTGCCAAAGCCGCAGGCGCTGCTCTTGTTCTTTCGTGAGACTCATGCCGCCCCCCGCAGGCCGCTTGCCACGAGCGCATCGAGTTTCTCGATGAGCCGAATGGCCTCACTGTTGTTCAGCTCGGCGACGTTGACGGTGACGTGGGGACGCAGGATGGCCTCCACGCGATAGGCGTGTCGCTCACGCCAGCGAGCGCCCTCGCGGCCCGCGGCGCCCGGGCCATTGCACACGCACCGGCGACCCTTGTAGGAGTCACAGCGGCACGCGGCCGAGCCGAAAACGATGAACCTAGGCCGGGACGGCCAGGGGCCGCAGCGGCCCTCGGATACGGCCGTGTCGATGGCCGCCAAGGTCGTGAGCCGAAACTCCCCCACCTCGTCGAGGTAGAGCACGCCGTTGTGGGCCAGCGAAGCCTCACCGACGCTGCGCGCGTCGATGATGGCGTCCGCTTCGGTGTCGTACCGTCCGCCGACGATGGCGGCGTGCGAGCAGCTGTGGTGAGGCGCCCGAAGCGGGCGTCGACCCGTGCCCTCGCCCAGGCGCGCCGCGTGGCGGAGGAGCGCGCTGTCGCGCGCCTCATCGGCCGTCATGGGACCAAGCTGGTCTGCGAGCATGTGAATGCGGCGCGCCACCATGGTGGGCGAGCAGCGGCGACGCTGCGACCCGACCACGAGCACGCGCACCGGGCCGTCCTCGACGGCTCGTGAGAGTCCCCCCTCGACGAGTCCGACGACCTGTTCCGCGATGCGGTCAACGTTGGAAATCATGTTGTGTCCTTTCATCTTTTCGACGGTGTCGATGCACCGTCTCAGGCGTCGCGCGTGGCGGCGCCTGAGACGAGGCACGGAGCCCCGTTGCCCTCAGTGGTCGAGCGCATCCCGGATGGCATCGCACACCTCCCCCGGGCAGCCGTTGTACTCGGGGTTCGTGCCCCCGATGCTCACGCACAGGCCCTGCCCGCGGGGGACGGGCTCGCCCATGTAATCGACGAAGAACGAATCGGCGTTCCACGGGCCATGGATGCGGCCGATGGGGTCGACGATCTCGACCCCGAGCTTGCGCCCTTGAGTGTTGGCGCGTGCCGTCCACCCGTCGCGCTCGACGAGCAGATCGCCGTGCCCGCACGGCCGGAATTGTCGGATGGTTGCTTGTTGCATGGTCATGGTGGTGTCTCCTATTCAGCGCGTTACGCGCCGCCTAGGCCACCGCAACGGAAGCTGCGATGGCCTAGGCGACACGCGAGGCAAAGCCTCGCGCGGGGCTCAGATGAGCCCGTGCTCCATGAACGAGTAGCTCCGGCCGTCCTCGGTCACGATGACGTGGTCGACGACGGGGATGCCGACGACTTCGCCCGCTTCGAAGAGCGCACGGGTCATCGCCTTGTCCTCGGCGGACGGTAGCCGCGTGCCGCTCGGGTGATTGTGGGCGAGCACGACGGCGGTCGCTCCCGCCACGATGGCCCCCTTGAAGACCTCGCGAGCTTTCAGCACGAGGTTCGTGGCGCCCCCTTGAGCGACCACTTGGACCCCGCGGATCTGACTCTGCCCGTCGAGGTGAAGCACTGCGAAGCGCTCCACCGTCGGGTCAGGCTCGCAACACGCTTGCCGCGCCACCTCTGCCGCCGTCTCCGGCGTCGTGCAGCGGATGGGGCGGCCGTCGCGGACCACCATCACGTCGATGCGTGGCACCTCGTACCTCATCGCGCCCTCACCTTCTGCAGGTTCGCGGCAGCAATGTGGCGCTGCCCCTCCCCGTCGTAGGAAGTCTCGTCGGTCGCCACGAAGCGCCCGTCGCGGCACAAGCCGCACGAGCACTCCTGGACGGTCCAAACCGATTGCGGCTCGGGTCCCGTGTACTGTCCCGTCGAGCGCAAGAATGCACCCGTGAGACGCACACGAGAACCAACCGCGAACGTCTTGCGTCGTTTGCTCATGTTGTCCTCTGTTGCGTCGCGGCACCCCTGTCGGAGCGCCGCGGTGTGTCGAGCCCGTCGGGTCAACCCGTCCGGCTCACCCCTCGCTGGGTCGCGGCACCCCTCCCTCGAGCGTGACGATATTCTAAAATATCGTCACGCTGGACGCGTTCTGAACAATTAGCGTCACGCTCGAGAGGGGGGTGTCGCGACGCAGCGAGGGGTGGTTCGACGGACCGCAGCACGGAGCTGCGGGGTGACGCGAGCCAGCTATCGACATGAAACGACGACATCGCAACACGACGCCGCGCATGCGGCCCGTGCCGTCGTACTTCACGAACGATGAGCTTCACTCGGATGCGGACGCGGATTCACTCGCGGCGGCTTTCGTGAGGAGGGCTTACGGTCTGGGGGACGACGAGCACGACGCATCCATGACCTGCTACCGCACGGGTGACGACGTCACCGTGGAGGACGTGGTGGGCCAGCTTCAAGCGGACCTGGCGGACCTGATCCGCGAGCTTCGGGTGAAGGCCTACCCGCTAGGCTACCTCGACGCGCAAAACGCGGTGCTTTGCCCCGGTTGCGCGGACGACAAGTGCACGGCTTTCCCCAACTGGGAAGACCCGCACCTTCACTGCGACGATTGCGGCGAGCGCATCGAATCCGCCTACGCGGAAGAAGAGGCCGTCACATGAGGCGCTACACGTCCGTCGGGTCCTACCCGCTAGGCTACCTCGACGCGCAAAACGCGGTGCTTTGCCCCGATTGCGCGGAGGAGGAGTGCACGGCTTTCCCCAACTGGGAAGACCCGCACCTTCACTGCGACGATTGCGGCGAGCGCATCGAGTCCGCCTACGCGGAAGAAGAGGCCGTCGCATGAGGCGCTACACGCTCGCCGAGCTGCAAGCCATGCCGACGCTGCACGTGGGCCACACCGATGACCTCAAGGTCCGCGGTGATGGCGTCCGCGTGTGGCTGTCGCGGCTCACCGAAGCCGATGAGGCCGTCACCAACGAGGTGACGGTCCAGCGGCTCGGGCCCGATGGCCTGTGGTCCAACGTTGATACCTACGTCGCCCGCTGACGGCGCGTTTTCGCGGCCCCTCTCGCGCGAGGGACCGCGGCGACGATTCGTCAACCGACAACCGGAGACACGACAACATGAACCAGCTTCTACGCATCCGCCGGAAGCCACGCCCCTCCGAGGTGGTGTGGCGTGGCGCGTCCCGCCTGACCGGCGAGCCCATCGTGGCCGTCCTGTCGGGGCTCGACCGCCGCGGCAGCAAAAACCCCAAAACGGGGGACATGGTCCAGCTATGGATCCTGACCGCCGACTTGGCGCCGCATGAGGCGACCAAGACGGGGGCCGACGCCGCTATCTGCGGGTCGTGTCCCCGCCGTCCGTCCGTGGCCAAGCAAAACGGGCTCACGGCGTGCTACGTCGCCCGACGCGCATTCCAGGCGCCGCGGTCGGTGTGGCAGTCGACGGTGGACCGTGGGGCCAACCTGCCTCGCGCCCTGGCGCGTCTGCAGGGCCGTCCGCTCCGCTTCGGCGCGTACGGGGACCCCGCCGCGCTTCCGGCGGAGCTGGTGGCCAAGCTGGCCCGCGCCGCCGGGTCATGGACCGGGTACACGCATTCGTGGCGTGACCGGCCCGATCTGGCCGCGTGGCTCATGGCGAGCTGCGACAGCCCGGCGGACGCGACCGAAGCGACCGCGGCGGGCTGGCGATACTTCCGTGCCGATGAGGCGCCCGACGGCGCCCCGGCCCGGGGTGAGGTTTCTTGCCCGGCCGTCTCGGGTCGTGCGACCTGTGCGACCTGTGGCCTATGCCGCGGCAACACGAGCGCGGCGAAGTCCGTCTGGATCGCCGCACACTGAGGACACCATGACGCAGAGAAAGCTACTCACTCGCGACGCCTGGGGCGCATGCCCACACTGCCGGCGCATGTTCCCCATGTGGGAGTTCGAGCAGGACCCCGACGAGGGGTGGTGCTCGGAGTGCAACGCATGCGCCCTCGAGTGGGGTCTCATGGTCGGCTACCACGCGGGCCAGCTGTCCGTCGGCCTCGACGGCGAGCAGGACCTCCTGTGGGCCCGTCGGGCGCTGCGCGAGGCGACGCCCACCGACCGCCAACAGGCGCTGTACGAGGGCTACATCCGCGGAGCTGGCGAAGCTGGCGACCGCATCGAGACCTACCAAGCGGCCGAGCGCTTCGCCGCGGCCACCATCGACGACTTCTACAAGGGGATCGACTCATGGCTCACATGACCACCTACCGCATCAAAACCTTCGCCCACGCTTCCGGCGTGCGGACCGTGTGGGTCCTCCCGCGCGAGCCTCACCGGCCCGGAAGCGAAGTGTGCATGGGTCGCGACAGCCGCGCCGAGCGTCGTGCGCAGGCATGGTGCCGCGTCGCCACGGGCCAGCCGTCGCTTTTCAGCGACGAGGACCTGGCCGTGCTGCGCGACAGCGACCTGCACCGACTGGTGCTGCGCGTGTCCGACGGGGCGGCCGACGAGACCATCTCACCCGACCGGCTTCGAGAGCTTTTGACTTCTCGAAAGCGCATCGTCGGCGAGAAGAACCGGCGCCGCACGCGGCGCGCTGAACTGAAGGAGCTGCCATGACCACCGCCATCGACCTCTTCGCCGGCTACGGCGGGTTCTCGACGGGGGCCATCCAGGCAGGAGCCAGGGTGGCCTGGGCGGCCAACCATTGGCCGCATGCCGTCGAGACCCACGCCCTGAACCACCGCTCGACGAAGCACGCCTGCCAGGATCTACGGCAGGCGGACTTCGCGCAGCTGCCCGACTACGACCTGTTGCTCGCGAGCCCGAGCTGCCAGGGCCACTCCCAGGCGGCGCAGCCCTCGCGCAAGCGGGACGGCCGGGTGCGTGAGACGCACGACGCCTACCGCGCCACCGCCTTTGCCGTCGTCGACTGCGCCGACGTGACGCGCCCGAAGGCGCTGCTCGTCGAGAACGTGGTCGACTTCAAGCGCTGGGCGCTGTTCGACCTGTGGTGCCAGATGTTGGAGCGCCTGGGCTACAAGCTCACCATGAAGGAGCTGTGGGCCCATCACATGGGCGTCCCGCAGCGGCGCAAGCGGCTCTTCATCGCCGGCGCCCTCGGCGAGGCGCCGAGCCTCGACTTCGAGCGCGAGCCCGAGCCGGCTTTCGGCCCGTGCATCGACTGGGACGACGGCCACTGGCGACCGTGGGGCGACTGTCCTCCCGTCGCCCGGGAACGCATCCGTCGCGCCCAAGACAAGCGCGGCAAGCGCTTCATCACGCAGCACGTCAGCAACCATCCTGGGGTGCCGCTGCACGAGAGTATCCGCACCATCACGACGAAGGACCAGTGGGGCGTGGTCGACGGCGATCTGTATCGCCCGCTGACGCAGCGCGAGGTCGCTCGCGCGATGGGATTCCCCGACGACTACCAGACCAAGGCCACCACGCGGGGCGACTGGATGCGCGGATACGGCAATTCCGTGCCGCCGCCGGTCGCTCGCCGCCTGGTCGGCCGTGTCGGCCAGTACGCCGCGAGCGACTGCGCCGCCTGAGGAGACACACCATGACGACCCGATACCGGCGATTCGACTGGGACCGCCCCAAGCCCATCACCACGGGCAACCTAGCCCTGGCGATGCCCGAGCACGTGGACGAGCCTGCGCGGGAGCGCTTCGCACACGGCGCCATCCGCGCTTCCACGCTCTGCTCGGAGGCGCAGCAGGGCTGCCGCGACCTCATGAGAGGCGACCTCGAGGCCGCCTACTACAGCTTCGACCGGGCCGCAGAGGACCTGGCACAAAGCGGCGACGACGACGGGTTCGATACCTGCGCGTGGCTGCGAGACCAAATTGAAGGGCTACAGCCCGGAAAGGAGACACCATGAGCACTCGCATCCAATTCGACCACTGGGGGCTTCGCGGGAGCGTGAAGATACCCGCCTATGCCATGCGCCAGCCGGAGGAGACGAACGTCGATGCCGTCGCGCGTTCCATCGCCCGCAAGTCTGGCCTCGACATCGCCAGTCGGCCCACGCCCCAAGGCACCGAGTGCGACGAGAATGGGCGACCCAGGGCGAACCAATTCGAACTCACCTTTGGGCGTCCCGTTCCCCGCCGGCACGGCGGAGGAATGAGCGTCGAGGGGAGCGTCTGGGTTTCGATCCCCATCGCGTCACGGGAGGCGTCATGAGCAAACGACGCACCACAACAACCATGCCAGCGGACAAAGCCGAGGCAGCGATGCGCCTGTATCGCGCTGGGTACACCGACAAGGCCTGGGACATCGTCGCGAAACACGAGCCGGCGACGGCCGTCATCCTCCGCGCCATGCCGGAATGTGGCGACCGTTCGTGGCTGTGCGATGACCCGCATTCGCCCATCGCCACCGCGCGGGATTGGAGCGAGGCCGGTTTTGGCGAGGACGCGCCGCGCTGGTGGAGGGCTGGATGCTTCGACCCGCAAAGGGCGAAGGAGCTCCTCCTCGCGGACGTAGGCGGTCCCGAGGGATTCGTCGGCATCGACCCCGACACCCTCGCCCGGGTCCCCGGACCGGACGGCACGAGCGTGGGATACGCGCACGCGAACGGCGACCTCTCAATCGAGGAGGTCGTCGCGTCGTACCGCAATTACCAAGGAAACGAGAGGTCGGAGTCATGAGCAAACGACGCAACTTCATCATCAGCTACACCGACCTCGACGGCGAGCCGCAGGTCACCACCACCACCTGCTCGGACGCCGCCGGCGCGCTCGGGTGGCTGCTCGACATGGTCGACGACGTCGATGAGGGCGAGCCCATTGCGCTCGAACCCAAGAAGCGCAAGCGCCGCAAGCCGAAGCCCAAGAAGGCCTCGGGTGCGGGCACGGTGCTCACCTTCGACCCGGTCGACCGGGCACTCATGGAGATGCGTGCCGAGCGCAAGAAGCGTCTGGGGAGGGCGAAGTGAACGCCGTGAACCAGCTCGCGGTCGCGCGTATCGAGGTGCAGGCTCAGGCGCGCGTGACGCGTGAGGCCGTTCTCGCTTCGGTGGCCGCGCCCGAAAACTGTGAGAGGGCCAAGGAAAGCTTCTGGCGGTATGCTGTGGAGCAATGGGGGGGTCGCTGCGACGACGGGCGCCTACTGGAGACCATCCTGCCGGTCCAAGCCAAGCGCGAGCTCACGAAGCTGGCGCAGGCACGGAGTCGGCTGCAGGCGGCTCAAGCGCGCGTGGACCGGGAGGCCACGTCATGAGTCTCCAAAAGATGAGGCAGCAAATGCTGGACCTTTGCGTAGAACTCGGCTTCAAGCCCGACTACGCCAAGCATCTTTCCGGCAACTTCGTGCAGAGCTGGTCGGTCGAACCATCGGTCGACATCGCCAGCTTCCTCGCGCGAGAGCGCGAGAGCTTCCCCGACCAACACCCCAACATCGAGCCGGCGGTCGTAGAAGAACCCATCGTCAAGCTCATCAGCAGCTGGAGCAACCCATGAGCACCTTCTGCGTTGCACGAGCAGCTGCTGCCCTCCGCGCCAAGGCCCTGGAGCGCTTCCACCTGTTCACCGAGCTGGCGAGCGAATGCGTCCCGGAGGAAGCCGCCGCGCTGCGGCGTATCGCGTGGATGGATGCCCGCGACCTGCGAGGCCTCGCTACCATGATCGAAGAAGGCCGCATCGACGCTGTCGAACAGCGGCTGATGGAGCTGGACACCGACCCTCGCGAGGAGGCGTTCGAGGCCCTTCACTCCGTCGGCGCCCTACAACCCTGAGGAGAGGACCATGCCGAAAGCAGCAGTACATCCGCAAACCATCGCCGGCCTGCGAGCCGCCATCCGATCCCGCACGACCAAGGAGGTTCTCGTCGACGTTCCCATCAGCCGCGACACGATGCTGATGCTGAGAGTCAGCAAGGCGGAGGTCCTGCGCAACATCGCGTCGCTCGAACCAGACCTGCCGGTTGGCTACACCGTCTTCTCGGGCCATTACGACGAGGTCCTCATCTCGGCGCATTACGCCGACTACATCGACTACCCAGACGATGAGTGAACCGAACCGACTGAGCCACACACCCAAACCCAAGAGGAAGAGACCTATGAGACCCATCATGCAGATGGCCACGGCCATCATCATCGCTCCGCTAGCTGCCGCCTGTGGCGGCGACGCAGGGCTGTTCGAAGAGACCGACGCGGCCGGGGTCGGTGCCACCGGCTCCGGAGGCGACGCGGCGGGGCCCGCGAGCGGCCCCGGTGGGGGCGCCTCGGGACCGGGCGGCTTTGGGGGCAACCCAGGACCGTCCGCAGGGGGCGGCGGATCCGAGCCCCTGCTCTGCACGCCTTCGGAGTCATTCTGCGAGGGCAACGTCGCGTACACGTGCAACGAGCTGGGCGAGCTGCAGGCCGAAGACTGCTCCGTCACGCCTGACGGGACGTGCGTCGGGGGGGTCTGTGAGAGCGCCCTCGAGGTGTGGATGGAGTTCGACGAGGGCAGCGGCCCCACGACGAGCGCGAGGTTCCCCTCGGGGCTGGTCGGCGCCATGGGTACCGTCCAGTGGGACGGCACGCTGCCGGTGGGCTCTGCAGCCTACTTCATCGGGAACCACCAGATCGACATGGGGGACGTGCTCAACGACCTGAGCTTGCCCTACACCATCTCGGCCTGGGTCAAGCCCACCAACGAGACCGTCTCGATGACGGTCGTGGCCACGAACGCCCGCCCCGGAGGAAACTACGCCGGGGCGTGGCTCACCGTGGACGGCAGCTCGGGCTGGACCGTCGTGACCGGCTTCGGAGACAACCAAGGCACCGGCCCGGCCGACCGCCACGGCAAGCGTAGCTCGGGCGCGGTGAGCACGTTCACGTGGTCGCACGTGGTGGCCATCGTGCGCGCCCCCGGAGACATCGACATCCTCATCGACGGCGTGGACGCGGGCGGGACCTACGCGGGCACGGCCAGCTTCGTCGCCTCCGACGACGCCCCGATGCTCATTGGGCGTCACTACTGGGGGCTGTCGTCGATGCGGGGCGCCGTCGATGACTTGCGGATCTACAGCCGCGCCCTGAGCCACGCCGAGGTCACCGCCATCTACCAAACCGAGGGAGCCAGCAAGTGAAGGTCAAAGGCTGGTACAGGCACCACACCCGAAAGCGTGACGTGCAGGCGCGCCCGACTTGCTTCGCAAGCATGGTCTTTCAGGAGCCCCAGAGCGCTCGCGTGACGCTTCTCTTGTGGGACGAGGACGACACGGAAGCCGACGAGCTGCAAGACGTCCCAAAGCTCGCCATCGCCATGACGCCCGAGGAAGCCCTCAGGCTGTCCGAGAGCCTGCAGAAGAAGGTCGCGGGGCTGCGCGAGAAAGGATGGCGCCCCGATGGTGAAGGCTAAGCTCATCGCACTGCTCTTGGCTGTCGGCGCCGCCATCACGCTCGCCCGCCACATCCTGATGCGGCACGCCACCGACGGGTGGATGCGTTCCATCAAAGAGTACGAGGAGCAGTTCCACACATGCGGGGTCTGCGGATGGCACCGCTGGGCTCGGCAATACGGCCACTACGAGCACGACCTGCCGCCTGGCCACCACTGCATCAATCGGGGGCGCTACTACCCCGACGAGACGGACACGTGAGCTTCCTGCACCACCCCATCTTCTGGCGCCCCGTGGGCCCCGTGGGCCTTCGCTGGCACGCCTTCCAGCGCGAGCCCACGGCGACAGGGAGGCATTACGTGAGCCTCTGCGAGCGACACGTGCGACCGCAAAGCGGCGGCGGCGCGTCTGCTCGCCCCCCGGCCATGCTTCGCTGCGGCTTTTGCGACGGTGAGGAGATGAGTCGCCGCGGGTGGGACGCTTCCGGCCCGGTCCGGCCCGACTGGAGAGCGCATGCTCACCATCGGTAGCGTCTGCTCGGGAGTCGGAGGCTTGGAGCTCGGCCTTGAACAGGCAGGCCTCGGGCCGGTAGAGTGGCAGATCGAGATAGATGAGCACTGCACCAGAGTCCTCACCGAGCGGTGGCCCCACGCGAAGCGATTCGGAGACGTCCGAGAGGTCGCCGTCGACGAGCTGCGGTCAGTTGACCTTGTTTGCGGCGGCTTCCCCTGCCAAGGGATCAGCGCCGCAAACCCCCGAGGACGTGGCCTGCAGGATCCACGAAGTCGTCTCTGGGCTGAGTTCTACCGCCTGGTGGGTGGCCTTATCCCCCGCCCAAGCTGGGTCCTTGTCGAGAACAGCGGAGGCAACGCCGCGCGGTGGGTCGACCCAGTCTGTGCCGACCTTGCGCAGGCAGGATTTGCAGCCCTTCCTATCCCGCTTGAGGGCCGCTTTGTCGGCGCTCCCCATCGTCGCTCCCGCGTCTTCGTTGTGGCCTACGCTCACGGCGACGCCCTACGGCTCTACGAACAACGGCTCGCCGCACGACGGCAGGGCCGAGTACGCGACGAAGGGCACCCCGAGCCTGTCGACCATGGCACGCACGCAGGGTGGCCATCTCAGCTCGAGGTGGTGCCACCGGTTCATGGGGTTTCCCGACGGGTTCGCCGAGCCCTCGGAAACGCCGTCATCCCCCACAAGGGTGAAGTCCTCGGACACCTGATCAAGCGCCTTCACTTCGGGCCCGATGTCCGATAGATTCGAAGATCAAGGTCTCACGAGGACCGCCGAAGCCTGCCACGAGCCCCCCCACCGCACTTGGCAGGCTTCGGTCTTTTGGTGCCCCAACGAACCCCCGTTGCTTGCTTGGTCACGTCCATGGTAGGAAACGATCCATGCCCACCCGTGACACGTTGGCGCAGATGCTACGCCGCAAGCGCGCTGAGCGGCGCGAGACGCAACCGCAAGCCGCGGCCGAGCTATCGGTCAGCGAGGGCACCGTAAGAGCCTGGGAGAAGGGCCAGATGCCGACGTGGGAGGCAGGCTATCGATTGTCCGACTACCTCGGCGTCACGATGGACGGACTGCGCAAGGCCGTCGAGCTGAGCGCGAAGCGGTGAGCGCCGATGAAGAGTGACGAGGACACGCTGCCGCCGGACGAGGTGTTCATGGACCCGCTGCTTGGCGCGCTCGCCCTGCTTCGCTGGCAGAACACCCGGAATCCCTACCAGGCTTACTCGCTGCTGTACGCGACGCCGGATCCGGAACGCTTCGTGGCCGTCACGCAAGAGGGCAGCTACAGCAACGGGGTCGCGGAGGGCACCGCAGTGCGGGCCCAACCCGGCGCGTGGGTTGGCTGCTCGGGCCAGTCTCTGCGTCAGCACCGGCCGCAGATCGTCTGCCGAGACGACGCGCACGACCACCTGGCCATCGCTCAAGGCCTGGGACGTATGGTAGAGGACCGCTTCGTCGTGCTCGCCACCGACGAGGACCGCGAGCAGTTCGTCGCGAGGTACAATCTGCGCCATGCCTCCGACTGAGTACCTCTACCACGTGACCTACCTGAAGGACCTGGAGGGCATCACCTCCGATGGCCTGCAGCCGGGCCGAGGGCAGACCTTCGCGCGCGCCTACGAGGGCCACGCCTCGGGGCGCGTCTTCCTCACCTCTTGGGACGGCGTGAGCTTCTGGGCGCAGCGCTACGGCGAGCTGTCCATCGGCCACACCGACACGCCCGAGGACGGCTGGGTACCGGTGGTGCTCCGCGTCGACGTCGATCTCATCGAGGGTGAGCTGTCGACGGACGAACCTGGGAGCACGGACGCTCGTGCGCCCTCGTACTTCACCGGCGAGGCCATCGATGCCGACCTGCTCGACGTCTGGGACGGTGGGGCGTGGGTCGAGCTGGAGAGCGCCGAGCTGTCCGCCATGAACGAGCGCATGATGGACGCCGCCGAGTACGAGGAGAGCGACGAGGACGACGGCGAGGGCTGGTACTACATGGACAACGACGTCCTGGTGCCCGACGAAGAGGACGAGGAGGGGTGAGCGATGGCGCTGTTCAGTTCGGTTCTGGAGTCCAAGCGCGCGGTCGCTGACGTCGCCGGGTGCCTCCGGCTCGGCCTCGAGGTGCGCGGCCAGGGATGGCACGGCCACCGTAACTCGCACGGGCGTTACGTGATCCACGACAACCTCGGCGCCAGGTCCTTCACCGACCCGAAGAAGGCCGCCCGGCGCGCCATGCAGTTGGAGGAGGGGTGAAGGAGGGGCCCGAGGTCTTTCTGGTCATCATCCGCACCTACCGGCGCCCCGTCACGCTGGAGCGGCTCGTCGGTGACCTCCTCGATGCCAAGCGCCGTGGGGTGGAATTGCGCGTCTGGGTCTTCGACGACGGTACCCCCGTCGACGAGCGCGACGGCTACGAGGCTTCGATGCGGCAGGTTCGCGGGCACTCGGGCGGCCGGTGGCTGTGGTGCACACGGCGCGGCAAGAAGCGCGCGTGGGAGCTGTACAACCAGATCTTCGAGCTGGTGCGCCTATACCGTCGCGAGATGCGCAAGAGCCCCGTGCACTCCGACCGCCTGCGCTTCGTGTTCCTCGACGACGACATGCGCTTGTGCCGGGACTTCTTCCCGCGGATGCTGAGGGTGTGGGATACGCTGCCCCGGAAGGAGCGCACGACGCTGCAGCTGATGCTCGACGACGGGCGCGGGCCTGGCCCCTGCTGGACCGGCTACGAGCCCAAGGAGGCCGGCAAGCTCGCGCGCAGGGTGCAGTGGGTCGATGGCCCGTTCCTGTGCGAGTGCCGCTTCTTCGACCGACTGAACCATCGTCTCAAGCCCATCCCGTGGCATAGGTGGTCACAGAAGCCTGAGCTGTCGACGGGCGTCGGTCAGCAGGTGAGTCACCGGCTGCACGCGCTTCATTGCGGGCTCTACCAGGTGCGGCAGTCGCTGGTCGTGCACAGCCACGTACCGTCGCTTCTCAACCCCGAGGCGCGAGAGCAGCACCGGCTCGAAGCCGTCGACTTCATCGACGGCGACGAGGCCGGGCGAGAGCTGGCGATGGGCGGCTGAGCCTCAGGTGTTGGGTACGCGTGCGATGATCTGCCAGTTCGTGGTCGCCGGCTCGGCGACGAGCTCCACGAAGTTGTTCTCGCCGACGACGACGGTCGTGTTCAGGGCAGCGCCGTTGATCGTGTCTCCGGGGAGGCCGACCGCGACGGTGATCCCAGCCGACCCTCCGCTCGTGGCATCGACGACGCGGATCCTTTGACCGGGAGCCGTAAGAACCAGCGCTGGAAGGCTGATGGTCACGGCCCCGTCTCCCTCGTTGACGAGGATGATGTCGGTGTCTCGGGCCAGCGACGTGCCCGCCGACTCGACGCGGCTGACCGGTCCAGAGCCTGAGACTGAGCCCCATGGGCCTCCGCCGTAGCTGATTTGCAGTTGCCCCGAGGCTCCGTCGTATCGCAGCGCCGCCCGGCGCGGGTCGCGGGTGGTGTCGGCCTGCGGAATGACCGGCGGGGCTTCGTTGCCGTCCGGCAACTCGAGCACGCGCTTGGTGCCGCTGCCAATGAATCCTACGTCTCCTGATCCCATGTTCAATTACTCCTGTTCGGTTCAAGCGGCTGCACGGACGAGATCCAGGTAAACGTCCATGGGAAAGTCGGGTCCGGGGTCGCCGTGGGTTCCGCCGAGACCCTTGCTGACGGCCACGTGGGTGGTGATCCCGCGCAGCTCGTTGGGTACCGGCTTGCCTTGCTGGATGAGCGCGTAGGCCCTTTTGAGCCCATCGGCGTCGACGACGTTGTCGAGGGGCAGGTCCCACTTCGGTGCGGTGTAGAGCGCGTAGGTCTTCGCGCTGATCTCCAGCATCGCCATCGAGTAGTCGTCGAGCCACTCTTTGCGGCTCTGCCGGGCGTAGCCGGCGTGCTCGTAGCCGACGGAGTACTGGTTGGCCTTGCCGGCGTGGAAGGCCACGTAGTGCTCCTCGACGCTCCTCGTGCCCGAGTCGTTGTCGAAGGCCCAGTGCCAGCTGACCATGCGTCCGTCGGCCATGTGCGTGGCGTAGCTCTGGAGCGCTTCGGCGGTCGTCGGAAACTCGCCCGTCTCCGCCGAGTGAATCGGCACCCAGTGCACCGCCTCGCGCACCTGCATGCGGAAGTATCGCGCGCGCCGGAAGACGGTGTCGAACGGGTCGTATCCCTTGGCGACCACAACGCCATCGGGCACGTCGAGCTCGGGCTTGTCGGCCGCCTTGGCGACGGCCTCGAGGATGGCGGCGCGGGTCTGCGGGCCGACGACGCCGTCGACGTCGAGCGGCTGGCCCCACTTGTTGGTGTGCTTGGCCTGCCACCCCTCGACCGCCTTCTTCGTCTTGGGCCCGAAAACCCCATCGGCCGTGGCGCCGACCACTCGCTGCACGAAGGCGACGTCGGTGCCCGAAGCACCGACGCGCAGGGTGCGGGTGAGGATGGGCAGCGCTGGAAGCGTCGTGGGGGCCCCCGGGTCGTCGACGGTCACGTCGTCGCCGGGGCCGGGCACGCCGGGGTGACGAAGCACGAGCGGTCCCTCGGTCGAGATGAGCCAGCACAGGTCGCGGTCGGCAGCGACCTCGCGGATGTCCATCATCCCGCGCCCCTCGACGTGCATGTCCACCCGGACCAGGGTGGCGAGCACTTGGCTGTAGTCCGTGTAGCCCTGCGGAGCGGCCGGGGCGTTGATGCCGGAGATGTGGCGCGTGCCGGGCCCCGCCTGCCACAGCGGCAAGCCGAGCACGCCGCGGTAGCGCGCGCCCTGGGCGTAGAGGCCGTAGTTGGCGGCGAGCTGCGGCCGGCCCTTGAGCCGAATGGTGTTGACCCAGCCCTTGCCCTCCTGGTTGGTCAGGCCCGTCTGACCGGCGATGCTCTTGTCGATGCAGGTGGAGTGCTGGAGCATGCGCGCCGTCGATCCCATGTCCTTCGACGGCTGCTGCAAGCACGGACTGACGGTCACGGTCGAGAACTTGGCCGACGCGTCCATGATCTTGGCCGTAGGTAGCACGACGCCCTTGGGCGCGTTGGCTTTGGGCTGGTCGCCGAGCGCGTCGGCGATCCGCTGTGCGGTGGGGTGGCTGACGTTGGGGCGGAAGTAGTCGCAGGGCTCACCGACTCGCAGGGCGGTGGCGACCCAGACGGTGCCCTTGAGCACGCGTCCGGTCTGCCGCGAGACGTGCTCGACGGGGACCTCGTGCCACTCGATGGGCACGAACATGCCCCCCTTGACGGCGGCGAGGATCGCCTCGTCGCGTGCCACGGTGTGTTGAGCGTCGAGGCGTCCTGCGATGTCCGTTCCGAGTCCCATTATGGCCAGTCCTTACAGCTGGTCGGTGAGGTAGGCAAAGAGCGCGGCACGCTCGCCGTCGTCGAGCGCGCTCGTGAAGATGGACAAGTCGCGCAAGTCCCCGTCCATGTATTGGAAACCGACACCGCTCTGACCCAGCCAGTAGCTGGTGACCGACTCGATCGCGAATGTCCCGCTATAAAAGGCCGTGCCGTCCGGGCTGGTGGGGTTGCTTCGGTAGACCTCGACCAGGTTCGTCGTCGAGTCTAAGCGCCACATGATGACCTGCTTGCCGGCCACGAGGGGCACACCCGAGTCCCGGAGCACGAAGGGGGTCTCGGTGATCCCGATGTTCGGGGGGGTGGCGAGCGTGATGCCGTCGAGCGGCGTGATGCCGGTCTTTGCCCGCAATAGCTGCTGAATGTCGCCATTGTTCCCATTGCTGTTGATGGCCACCGCGAACGTCCAGTCGTTGGAGACGCCAGTGACTGGGGCGAGCTGCATGTACTCGTTGTTGGCGGCCAAGAATCGCAGATAGTTCTTCCCATCGATGGCCACCAACTCGGGGCGAACGGGAGACAACCATGGGGGCTGGTTGCCCGTGATGTCTCCCCACTCCGCCACTTCGCTTCCCGCGAGCGTCACCAACTGGTCGGCGTTGTTCCAGAGGATGGCACCGAGCTCCCCAGGGGTGGCAGGGTTGACCGGAACGAACGGCGTCGGCACGTATACGTCATAGGTGCGGTTGTAGTAACCGTCGAGGAGCTGCAGGGCCTGAACCACGGTGAGCAAACGCGGGTTGATGTAGATCTCACCGATGTCGCCGGCCCAAGCATCAGCCGCGTCCGAGAGCGTCCAGTCACCATCCGAGGCGGCGTCGGAAGCGACGCCGACGAGCTGGCCGTCGAGGTAGAGGCTCGTCTCGGTGGCACTCATGAGCACGGCCAGCGCAAAAACCTGACCATCGGTGACACTGCCGCCGTTGATGGTCGACGCGCCCGCATCCACCTCCAGGACGCCCGCCGCGGTGACGCGGATGGCGAAGCCGCCGTCGCTCTGGATGAGGACTTGGTCGCGAGACGCATCTCGGTAGCGAGCCACCGCGAAAGCCGAGAACGGACCACCGAGCTGTCCGCTGATGTTGCTCGTCATGAATTCGGTGGTCGCAGTATCGAACTGCACCGCTTTCCGACCGTTGATGGCCTCGGCGGCGAACGTCGGCTGGTCCGCGTCCGTTGCCTGCGTGAACCGGCGGCCGGGGGTGCCATCTTGGCTCGCCCAAGACGGCACGAACCGCACACCGGGGTCGGAGGCCCGTGCGACTTGCCGAGCGCCGGAGCTCGCACGCAACCAGATGCCGCCCTCGTTGTCGAAGTCGCCCGGAAACAGGAACGGGCTGGACCCGATGTAGCGCTCGTAGTTCTGGTCGCTGCGGTCGAGCTTCCACTGCAGCTTGAGCCCCACCGTATTCTCGACGCCGAGCTGCGCCTCACGTGCCCCAGGGAACTGGGTCCCGATGACAATGCCAGATGCGGTGATGGCCGTGAACCCGTTGAACTGGCTCGGGTTCGCCTGCACGGCGGGGAGCCCATCGAGCGCGAGCGAGGCCGAGCCTCGGTTGCGCGACACGTATCCTACAACTTCACCCATGGTGCTCCATCACATGCATCGTCTGCCAGACCTGTCCCGCCCACGCGGCGTAGCCGGCTGCGGTCGGCACCATTGTATCCGGAGAGTCTGGAAGATGCACCGGGTGTGCCGTCAACTGGCCGTGCTCGGCGAGTTCGGCGCGGGTGAGCGGGGAAATCCACAGGGTGGGACAGCTCGCGAGCAGCGACAGCCGCTCGACGTCGGCAATCGGCGCCCCCGCCAAGAACCCGAGCAGCAGGACGTCGGGCTGCACGCGCCCGAGCACGTCGACGAGCCACCCGCTGTCGAACCACTGGCGAGGGGTGGCACTCGCTCGCGCCTGCACGAGCAGCGCCACCTGGGCATCGCGGGCGAGACGCATCAGCGGCGGACCGATGGACTGGGCCACCTCGTCGCCGACCAGAAGCACCTGGCCTGGCAGGCGGCGTCGCGGCAACGCTCGCTCCGAGGCCACGGCAACGCCCGGGGGGATCCCCAGTCCATCGTAGACCCAGCGCCGCTTGCGCAGGCGTAGCTCGTTGCCTTGGTGGTTCGCTCCCATGGTTTCGGTGTAGGCTACCCTAGAAACGATGGTTTGGGCATGGCGCACTCTCAACGACGGCCGCGTAGAGGTCGATCGAAACGACGGTAACGGCTACCAAGCCCTCGGCCTCAACCTCGTCTCGGGTGTCGTCGAGGCGGCCAAGCGCACCATGCAGTGGGAGCAGCTCGCGCGCGAAAAGGCCGCCAAGTATGGCATCCCCGTTTCCTGGCTGCTTGCCTTCACGTTCGCCGAAAGCGGCGGCGATGACAAGGCCGAGAACTATTGCTGCGCCGGCTTGATGGCCATCTACTGGAAGGTCCACGGCAAGAGCCGACAGGACATGCTCGATGCCGAGAAGAACATGGACTACGGCGCCTCGCTGCTCCAGATGAGCGCCGAAAAGGGCTACGAGCTTCCCGGGGTCGCATCCATCCACGTCGCCGGCGGAGGCACCAAGAACGAGCCCCACAAGAGCCCCTCGTCTCCCTACGGCATGGCCGAACATTCCTGGGGACCCAACGCCCAGGGCGACGGCAGCCAGGGCTACATCGACCGGGTCGTCCGCGCCAACAACATGTTCGTGGACATCCTCGAGGGACGGCTGGACATCGGGGCGCCCCCCGTCGCCCCGGGGCCGGCCCCGCCGCCTCCCCCCGTCGAGCCGGGACGCGGCACGGACGCAGGCTCACCCCGGCGGCAGCAGGCCGCCTTCGGGGTAGGCCTCGCTCTCGGGCTCGGCGCGATGGTCTTCGGGCCACGCATCAAGGAGCGATGGGGCTAGGATGGCAGAACGCACGATGGGTGGTGTCATCCCGCGCGACACTCTCCGGCAGCTCAAAGAGGCAGAGGTTCGCGCCGCCGAGCTTCAATTCGCGGCGGAGACAGCCTATGAGGACGGACGCCTCGAAGAAGCCGAAGCCCTCGATGCACTGTAGTCGTTGAAGAAGAGCACGAAGGCCTCCACGGCCGACGCGGTCGCGTGCAAGCCGTAGCGGTTGTCGCCCACGTAGACGCCGCCGGCGTTGTAGCCGGCGTACGACAAGAGGGGATCGCCCAGCGTGCCGCGATGGCGGCGCAGGTAGTCGTGCACCATCGCCGTAAAGGCGACGTTGACCTCGGGGTGGCAGAGGAATCGTCGCCAGCGGTCCTTGGTCGAGCGGTCGGACTTGTACGAGCGCATGGGCATGAGCCACGGGTGCTCTTCCGGGCTCCGCGGCCAGCCGTAGACGCGCCCCACGAACAGGGCCGTCGAGGTCAGCACCTGGCCGAGCCCGAAGGAGATGTCCCAGCCCTCGTCACGCTCGGCGTCGGGGTCGCCTCCCGACTCGTTGCTGAGGGTGGCGATGAGGGTGGCGACCGGGACCGAGAAGGTCTCGCCCATCCGCTCGCACAGCGGCTCGTAGTCGGCTGCCACGCGCGCGGTGAGCTTCGCGTTGGGGTTGTAGGGGTGCGTGCGCCGCGGCGCCGCCGCCGAATGGCTCGTGGCGCGCTCGTAGATGAGCCCGTCCTCGGACAGGCGCCACTGACGGCGATGGCCCTGCACCGAGAGCCAGCCGTCTTCCTCGAAGAGCGTCGCGGGGGTGTTCATCGCCCTAGGATGTAGCTGGCGGTGACGGGGTCGTAGACGCGAAACGTGTACCTCTGGTGGCCGGTCTCCAGCGCTTCCTTCATCGCCGCAGCGGCCACCGAGTCCGAGTAGACCCAGCCTTTGCGAGGGGAGTCGGGGCGCGGGCCCATCGTGAAGAACCGCCAGCCGAGTCCCTCGCGGTCGTACTGCAGCGTCATGAGGTCGAGCGGCCATAGGCCAGCTCCGCGCATCGCCACGTCCTTGGCGAGGGGTCGGGTCGTGTAGAACCACCCCACGAAGAGGTTGTTGACGTATAGCGCAAACCAGCTCACCGGGAAGTACCTCCCGATGAGGATAACAGATCCTCTACGCGAGCCGTACGCAGCTCGGACAGAGGAAACGTAGGTAGTCGATCATCGCCTCCAGCTCCATCACGCCCCACCCGGCCGGCAAGACCACCCCGTCATGCTCAGCTGTTCGCTCGACCGGAGCCTCGCTCTTACACTTCTCGCAGGCCACCACACCAAACCGGCACGTTCGCGTCGCTCCATTCGGGCTCTTGTCCGAGCACGGCTTACACTGAGTGTACTCACAGAAGGAGTGACCGCCGTCGTGATAGCGGACCGCCTCGCCGACCTTCCGGGCGCAGGCCGTGTGCAGCGCCCATCCCCCGTGCAAGAGGTGCGGGTGATCCGCGGCAATGGGCTTTTGGCAGAGCTGACACTTCATGAGACGTCACGCTCCTGCGGAGAGAGGTAGAAGTCGCCGGGGGGAACTGGTCCACGCTCCTGTTCGGCGAGCTCTGCCTTCAACTGCTCGATGAAGGTCGGCCAAATCCACTTGAACATCCCGCTCAGCGCGGGAGGGATCTCGATGCTCTCGATGAGGAACGAGGCGTTTTCGAGCTTGGTTTCCTCCCACCACCGATAGAGAGAGATCTCGTCCTCGATGTCGGCGGCTCGGTCCCACTCCTCCCGCGCAAACTCCCGGGTGATGGCGCCCTCTCGCCGGCGCTCCAACAGGCTCTGCCGGACGCAGCGGATGGTCGCCTCGGGGTCGACGGGCCGCCGCCAGAAGCTCGGCACCAGCTTGCTGGCCACGTAGTCCGTCTCGCAGCCGATGAGGAAGCGCCTGATCTCTTTCCCCGGCCTCCCCCAGCTGAAGGCATAGGCCCCGAAGTCGCTGTGGATGAGCAGGGTGTTGCCGTCCAGATAGAAGTCCCCCCAATTCCCTATACCCACCCGCACCTCATACTTCCGCACCGTATGTTCGCTCGTCATCCCTTCTCTCTCTTCCTTCTCTGCGCCTGCAGATGGTCAATGATGGCAACCCCGAATGGCGCCCAGCGGTGGTCGCAGCCCCACCGGTCCTCGTGCTCTACCGCCCCCTCACCGGGTAGCCCGACGTGCCTGCGGACGACGCGCAGCCGATGCGTGGCGAGGCCTTCACGCGCGTAGACGCCCGCCAGCCCCGGGCTGCCCTTCGGAGGCACCTCGAACCCGACGTAGGTTCCCTTCTCGCACGCGCCGTCGTCGCGCATGACGAAGACCTCGTCGCCATCGACGAGCATCCCCGCCTTACGCGACTTCTTGCGCCAGGAAGCGACGCGTGCCTTGGCGTTCTTCACGACGGCCTTCATCTTGAAGACCTGCTCGCGCAGCGTCTTGCGCTTGCGGTGCATCTCTTCCCATTCGTTGCCCGCACGGGACAGCGTCAGCAGCGTCTCGATGGGGTCGAGCTCGACCTCGCAGTCACGGCAGTACACGCGTCGCTCGCTATGGCAGACGACCGACTGCTGGTGGCCGCAGTAATTGACCTGTGCGGACTTCGGGGGACGGCCGCGCACGAGCCGCGGCTTCGGCTTGCCCTCCGCACGGAAGTCCACTTCGATGAGGTTCGGCTCTTCGAGCGTGATGGAAAACCCGACGCCGTCTCTCCGCTCTTCGTCGTCGCTCAAAACAGCATCCCCAGCAGCTCTTCCTGCTCCTGGGTGAGCGTCCCGCTCTTCTGCGCCTCTCGGAGGTCCTGCACCTCGTTGTCGCTCAGCATGGCCCAGATGTAGGGCTCGTCTGCGAGCAGCGCCCCGAACGTGCGGTGGTTGCCATCGCGCACGGTGAAGACCCAGGCGCCGAGGTCACCATCGTCGTCGGCAACGGCCTGGGCGAGTGCCTCGTCCATCTCCTGTTTTCTCTCCTGGTACTCCTCGTCCTCGGGCAGCCCGTAGTCTTCGAGGTATTCGTCCGAGTCCTTCAGGTACGCGTCGAGGTCCTCGTCGCCGGTCGTGAAGGTGACCTCGTCGTCCTCGTACTGCAGGCTCTCCTTCACCGTCTGCAAGTCGATCTTGCTCATCGTCCCGTAGGGCGCCGTGAAGCACACCTTGTCCGGGTGCTCGACGACGCCGGCGACGACCGCCGCGAGCTTTCCGGGATCGAAGATGTTGCCGGAGATGTGCTGGACGTACTCGCGGTCGACACGCACCATGCGACCCTCCTGCCCGTCCCAGATCACGTTGCGCGCGGTATAGAGGTTCTTCGGGCGCGCCTCTTCGCAAAGCTCTCCGGAGGCAGACTGCGGGTAGTACTCCTCGAACACTTCGAAGGGGACCGGCCCGTGGTCCTCATAGAGTTGCTCGATGCTCTCGTAGTGACCGGGGTTGATGCGCATGCTCTTCGGCTTCTTCATAGGACCGGTTCGTCGGGTCATGGCTGAAACGTCGGGCTCTGATGAAAGTGCAGGCCGAGCGCGGAAGTATCGCCGATGTGCTGCACCAGGTTGGGGATGGCGGCGTAGATGTCGAGCCGCGCCGGGCCGGGCGACTCCTTCACCATCATATCGTCGCTCTTGGGTCGACCGGCCGCCAGCTCGGCGTCGATGTAGCGACGGAGCCTGTCCCGGCCGTAGGCGGACATGTAGATGGCCTGGTTCCCGTAGTAGAGGTGCTGCGGATAGAAGGCCCAGTCGCCCATCTTCGCGGGCAGCCGGTAAGCACAGTAGAGCGCGAGCAGGTAGCTCGAGCGGCGCTCCATCTGGATGCGATGGCGTTCGAGTTGCTCGACGAGACGGTCGAGCTTCCCCACCCAGTCGGACGTGAAGGCGATGTCGTCTTGAAGCGCAAGCAGCGGGCCGTAGCCCTCGCCGAGCTGCCGGCGGAAGTTGAGCAGGCAGCGCCCCTCGGGAGGGGTACGCTCGATCTTGTCGAGCTGCGCCCCATCGGGTAGCTCGATGCTCGTGTCGAGTTTGCGACCGGCAAAGCGGCCAGTCAGCCAAGGGCTGCCGATGTAGTCTGGTGAGCCGCCACAGACCACGAGCCGCACGGGCAGGTGGTGGGCCGCCTCGCCGCCCTGCTCATAAAAAGACGCGAGCGTGCGGTGCAGAAAATGCGGCGTGCGGTCGACCGTCGATATGGCGACCTCGAAGTCGGCGGGGAAGCGGGCTGACCCGGCACGCCGCTTCGGCTCGACGCTGGGCGGCTGGGCGCGGAATCGCTTGTCCTTAGGGGCGACGATGCAGGGCTCGATGACTTTGCGCTTGCTCATTAGATCGGTCCTCCTGCGCCAGCTCGGCGCAGACGCAGGGCGTAGCTCTCCTGCACCTTCAGCTCCTCGGCAGGCACCCAGGCGCGCACGCGGCGCGGGTGATGGTTGACGAGGTTGTACTTGTCGACCAGGGGGGAGTAGCCGAGGCACAGCACGAGGCGGCCATCGATGCGCTGCAGACGCGGCCATCGCATCCTCGAAAGCCCGCGGCGGGCGCGCGTGACTTCGATGCCGAGGCGCTCGGCGAGCTGCTCGACGTCGAGCCCCGCCACCTGCGCTGGCGCCGGCGGCTCGAGGCCGAAGGCGATGGCCGCGTTGAGCAGGGCATAAAGCTCGTCTCGGCCACCCGGAGGCTTGCGACGCCACCGGAACTTCATGGCTTCCTCTCGGCAGCTTCGGCCAGCAGCTTGCGCAACTGCTTGGCCGTCATCATCACGACCATGTCTTCGGACATGCCATAGATGTCGTCTCGGCTGGACCCTTCGAAGACCCACCACCCCTCGTCCTGGGCGCCGGCCACCGCGTTGCGCTCGTCGCGCATCTCGTCGCGGTCCCGCTGCAGCTCGAGGTTCCCGGATCGCAGGCGCTCGCAACGGCGCTCGGTCGCCTCGCAGAGCGCCATACTGCGGCGCAGCTCCGCCTTGAGGCGCTGGCAGGCCTCCCAATAGGCCGCCACGCGCCCCTTCGCTTCGACCAGGCCGTTGTGCAAAGCACTTCCCCGGATCTGCGCCGCCGTGAGCGTATCGCGTAGCGTCT
>JGI12210J13797_10763820_pt1 | contig 57008 bp, 44 predicted proteins | sample ElkSlonscriptome_3_FD_13797 | JGI IMG/M metagenome (IMG submission 13797) | reverse complement strand
ACATGCTGATCACAATCATGAAGAAATCTACAGTCAGATCAAAAAGAGTCGAACATACTTGCGATTTCAGCGGTTAATTGCGGCAGTTGTCATTGTCGGAAAAAATAAGCAGCAGGACAATCTGGGGAGACTTCTTTCCCAAGAAAAATTAGGTCAAAACCTTGAAGTCTTTTTAGGGGGTGGCGGAGGTCAAAACCTCTTCATTCAAAATATAGTTCAGTCTACCCATGAAGACTTTCAGCACGAAAGAGCAGGTGTTCCGAAGTACAAAATGCAATCGGTACCTAAACCTAAGGGATTAGAAATGAATGGGCTAAACACGCAAGAGTTTCATCGCTTCTCTGTTGCATACGGACTCTGCACTCCACAGTGGGAAGGCCCTGAGATCCGCCTCCCAAGTCAAATCGAGACACAAGATGATGATGATGATGCAGTCGTTGTGAATAAGCCCGAAAAATATTTTGCTGACACCAAAGATTAGATTACTTGGTGTCAGCCGGAACGAATCAAATTAAGTATTCAGGTATATCGTTTCCAAATTGACCTTTCAAGGTGAGAACCGCTCAACTCAACGGAGCGATTTCTAAGTAATGGCAAATCGAGATTTATCATCGAATCAAGACAACTCTTGGGATCCAGAAATTCCGGGGCAAGACGTTAGAATTCGATCCAATCCGGGGCGTAAAGGCCAAACTACGGGCAGGGTTCGCAAGGCTGGGTCACGCGTATTAGTCGAAATCCAATTTGGGCCTAACGAAAAAGTCTACAAACCTCAGAACTTGCTTGAGCTATGTGAAGAGGATGACAGCATCGAGTCTCTGCTTAGGCAAAAGCGATTTGGTGGGCCAGATGACCTGCGTCGCATCCTGACCTTCGAAAAAATTAAAGGTCAGCTCACGAACGTCTTCTATAGCATGGAAGCGAGTCAGACCGATTTCTATGCTCACCAGTTCAAACCTGTTCTCAAATTTCTTAATTCTCCGGTCGGGCGATTATTAATTGCCGATGAAGTGGGCCTCGGTAAAACAATCGAGGCCATGTACATCTGGAAGGAGCTTCAAGCTCGTGCTGACGCTAGACGGTTACTGATTGTCTGTCCTGCCATGCTGCGCCAGAAGTGGCAAGATGATCTGCGTCAGCGGTTCAATATCTTTGCTGACATCGTTGACGCGAAAGACCTTTTAAGCCGGGTTAGAACCTGTCTGGAAACCCAAAAACCCCAATCATTTGTCTACATCGTCAGTTTAGAAGGTCTACGACCTAGCAGTAATTGGGAATCCCCATTAGCTACCAGTCCACGGGCAGAACTTGCCCGATTGCTCGACACCAATCCCGCTACAGATGACTTCGGCTTATTTGATCTGTCGATCTTTGATGAGGCTCATTATCTGCGCAACGCCAGTACTGCTAGTCACCGCATTGGGCGACTGATCCGCGATGCCTCACGCCATCTGATTCTCCTGACCGCAACACCTGTACAGGTTCACAATAGCAACCTGTATCAACTTCTAAGGCTGATCAGCCCGGATGACTTCTTCAACGAGCTGATCTTCAATACAATGCTTGAGGCCAACAATCCAATTATTCGAGCATTGCGATCGCTATGGTCTCATCCACCCCAAATCGAGCAGGCTCGCGCTGAAGTTAAGCGGGCGATCGCCTCAAAATATTTAGCCAATAATCCACTGCTTCAATCTGTGCATGATGCTTTGGAGCAAGCCGAAGAATTAGACGATGCGCAGCGGGTGAGCTTGGGTTATAAGCTGGAAAAAATTTCGCTGCTGGGTCAATACATTACTCGCAGCCGCAAGCGAGATGTTTTACCCAATCGGGTTCAGCGAAAGCCTCAAACGCTGACGGTCAAATTTTCACCGCTAGAGAAAGAGATTTACGGCCACATCACCCAGCAAATCAAGCAGCAAACTCAGGGACGGCGAGGGGTTTCGGTCTTTCGGTTAATTACTCGGCAGCGTCAGATGGCAAGCTGCATGGTGGCAGCCCTAGAATCTTGGCGGGCAGATGGCATCTTGGATGATCTCATCAATGAATCTCTTTGGGAAGATTTTGGTATTTCTGCTGATTTAGACGATAACGAAACTAAGGATAAGTCTATTGCTAAACTCTCTCCTTTATTGAAAAAAGTCGATCTTGCTAAGTTGGAGCGAGAAGACGGCAAATATCGGGAGCTACTAGCATTTCTACAATCTGAACTACGGAAAGATGCAAGCGAAAAGTTCGTAATCTTTGCATACTTTAGGGGCACGCTTCAGTATTTGCAGCGGCGTCTCCAACAAGACGGCATTTCCACCAGTCTCATCATGGGAGATATGGGAGATACCAAATGGGATGTGGTTCGCAAGTTTCGGCAAGCGCAAGGCCCTTCAGTTCTGTTGTCATCCGAAGTGGGGAGTGAAGGGATTGACTTGCAGCACTGTCGGTTTCTAGTGAATTACGACCTGCCGTGGAATCCCATGCGGGTGGAACAGCGCATTGGCCGTCTCGATCGGTTGGGTCAGAAAGCCGCGCAAATTTCAATTATCAATTTCAGCTTAGTGGATACGGTGGAGGAGCGTATCCTTGAGCGTTTGTATGAGCGCATCAATATTTTTAGGGAAAGCATCGGCGATTTGGAAAGCATTCTTGGAGAGATGACAGAACGATTGCTGGTGCAACTCTTTGAAGCAGACCTCAGCCCTGAAGAGCAAGAAAGGCGGGCGGACGAAACGGTCATGGCACTCCTGAAAGAGCAGTCTCTACAGGCTGAACTAGAAAGCGAAGCGATTAATATGATGGCTTTTTCTGATCATATTTTGCGCTCCATTACCGATAGCCGAGAGCAGGGACGGTGGCTACAGCCAAATGAGGTGCATGCATTTGTAGAGGACTGCTTTTCTCGCTACTATCCGGGAACGGTGATCGCGCCAAAACCAGATCGCCATAAACTTTATGACATCACACTCTCTGAAGACGCCAAGATTGATCTCCGGCTATTTCTACAGCAGAATCGGTGTGCGACTCCCACAAAACTTGATACGTTGAATACACCCGTGACCTGTTTCTTTGAGCCAAAAATTGCAGGCAGCATGGGCAAGCGTAATGAGCTGTTAGATGCGACTCATCCCCTGATTATATGGATTCGCCATCGTTACGAGATAGCGGCTCAAAAACTTCATCCGGTTTCGGCGACGCGCATTGATTCAGAAGTCGTCAATCTCTCACCCGGTCTGTATGTATATGCCGCCCAACGCTGGACATTTATGGGATTGAAAATTGAAAGCCAGATTGCCTATAAAATGGCTCGATGCAGTGACGGAGAACTGCTATCTGATCGAGCGTCCGAATCGGTGCTGACTACAATCATGCAGCAAGGCAAACCTAAGCCTAACGCACAGAACTTCATTGATGACGTTGATCATATTCTTAATCTGCACCAACGATGTGAAGAGGAACTGGATGAAGCCTTTGGGCGAGCCGTCGAAGAGTTTGACATTGAAAATATAAATCGCTGCGATGTTCAAGAGCGCAGCGCAAGGTCTTTTGCAGAACGTAAGCAGCATGAATTACGAGATCGGATTCAGCGGTTTAAGGAGGCGAACAGCACTCAAATTATTCCAGCTACGGAAGGCCAACTTCGAAAAGTCAATCGGGAATTGGCTGTTAAGCTCAAACGTATCCAGGAAAAACGGGAAAGCAGCACATTTGAGCAAATCCAGCTAGCCTCAGGTGTAATCTTCGTAGAAGACTAACCGTCACAGCACTTCAAGATAAAAATCAAGCACTGCTGAAAAATATGGCAATAGTGAAGAACCCTAAGCAGCTCCTGTTTGCAGACTGCCGAGATGAGCCAAAAGCGGAGGTACTTGATAGAAGGGTCAAGGCTTTGTGAAGACTATTGCGATTTTCATGGATTACATCTTATGGTAGCTGCAGCTACATGCGGTGCTAGGAAGTCAAGCGCAGAGAGCACAGAATCTGTTTCACGATAGGTTTTTCGCCAGAAACATCTTTTCCACCTTGAAAAAGTCGATGGTTTCGATAGATTAGTCTTAAAGATAGCAATGAAGATGCTGGCGCAGGAGCTATGACCTTAGACTGGATATTTTTTTTGGAAGCCGAACCGAATGTCGTACCAATCAGCAGAATCAGTTTAGGACTGCTGATCGGAGGAGGAATAGCAGTTGGAGCGATCGCCGCTTTAGCTGGACAAAAATTTTTCAGAACCATTATCCGTTCATTGGGTTTGAAATCGAGTTCTCGGTTCGACCATTGGGAATCTAAGCAAGATTCGCCCCAAATTTCTTCCGACTCAATGGAGTTGACGTTACAAGCATCCGAAGACACTGCCAATTCAGAGGATTCCTTCCTGTCAGATACAACAAAGGCATCTCAAAGCGATCGCCAAAGCAATGAGAGCAAAGGCAAACCAGTCAACCCGAACGCTGTACGGAACACCGCCAAACGACTTGGAAAAGTTGCTCAAGTTGCCAAGACTGCTCTCTCAGAATCATCGAATGGCAACTCAGCAAAAGACTCCAAGGCAACACCTTCGTCTCGGTCTTCGACAACCCGAACAGAATCATCCAACGGTAGTATCAGCCGCTACGAACGAGCTGCTAAAAAAGCTAGCAATCCAGAGATCGCTTCCCCTGAAAATCCGAGGAAAATGAACGCTTCAAAAAAATCGAGCGAACATGGAAGCGGCCTATCGAACGGAAGTAGTCTCGGAACCAGTCACGATACAGTGATGTCTGTACTGCAATCGTTCGTTGCTTCTCACCGCAGCGAAGTAACAATTACCGCTAGTCTGCTCATCGCTGATCTGGTGCTGTGGATCTTGCCCCACCCGACTGGCTATCTCTTCATCGAAGTCCCTGTTAGTTTAGGGGTGGCGATCGCCATTAGCTGGCTAGGATCTCAGCTCTTTCGAGATTTTTTTGATGGTTATCTGTTAAATGCTGCCGTCCGAGAAGGCCGCAAACTCAACAGCGAATTTTTGATTTTAGGTAAATTTGCTGCCAACGGACTTATTATTTTGATTGCGGTGGTAGCGTTTGCTCAAACTCATCAAATTAATATTTTTGGCATTGTTGCAAGCTTAGGAATTGGGGGTTTAGCTGTCGCATTTGCCGCTCAGAAAACTTTGGAACAGTTGCTGGGAGGCATTGTTATTTACCTCGATCGCCCCTTCATTGTGGATGACTATGTAGGGCTACCGGACGGTACCTTTGGACGGGTCGAATCTATTGGTTTACGCTCCACTAAAGTTAGAACATCTGGAAAAGGAACGCTAATGATCGTGCCCAACAGTGTTCTGACACAAATCAATATTGAGAACTTTACTGGGGCGAAAAAGGTCATGTCGATTGTCTATCTCAACCTCTATCGCTTAATTCCTGAAGACGAAAAAGCTCTGATCCGACAGGTCATTTTAGAGAGCACTAGCGATATTTTTGGAATCGACTCTCGTAGTACCGACGTTACTTTTCGGAGCACCCCAAGGATGGGCGATCGCACTCAAGTTCAGATTACATTTTTCATCTTAGGGTCAGGGGAAGTGTCAATGGATCTGAGGCGGCAGGTGCTGGACTTAGCAAATCAAAACGTGACCCAGCAGTTGTTAGATTATGGGCTGCGATTTGATTTAGAGGAACCTACAATTTACGTTGACTCCCCGATTACAATCTGAGCGATTACAATCTCAGCCTTAGAGAGACTCAGCCTTAGAGAGAATTTTAGTTCAGGACTTGAAATTCCAAAAATCCAAGTCCTAACATGACAGCTCCACTAACTTTGATTTCAGTTTTTAATCTAGTAATCTAGCCTAGAACGATGCGATGGAAGAAATTTTAAACACTCTTCAACTTGATTCGTTTAACTTACAGAGCGTTCCTCGCCCCGCCATCTTTATTATCTTCGTCCTCATTTCATGGCTCATCGGACGATACACGCCCGGTATTTTATACACCGTTGTTTCGCGCTTCACGTCATCAAAGTTCTCTTCGGTCTATGACAACCTCATTGATCCAATTGAAGGCTCACTCCGAACGGCTGGCACAGTCATTCTAATTTCCCTTTCAATGGTATGGCTTCAAGTTGAAAGATATCAAAGTCTTCATGACTTTTTCAGCCCTTTTGTTGATCTGATGGTAACGATCAGCGTTGCTTGGTTCTTCTCTCGACTTTTTCAACAATTTATTCGAATCTATGGCATCGAGTTATTGAAAAGGTTAGGGCTAGAAGTTGACGAGCTGCTCTTAGTATTTGAAACCGTTATTAATATTGTGATTGGGTTTATTGCAATTCTTGCTTTTGCTCAGAGCCAAAGATTTAATTTAATTGGGTTACTCGCTAGCCTAGGAATTGGTGGCTTGGCGATCGCCTTTGCAGCCCAGAAAATTTTGGAACAGTTACTCAGTACGATTGTGTTATACCTCGATCGTCCATTCGTTCCTGGCGACTATATTCGTCTGTCGAACGGACAGTTAGGGCGGGTTGAATCAGTCGGACTTCGATCGAGCAAGATTCGAGCTTCTGGAAAAAATACCCTATTTATCGTCCCAAATTCGACTCTCATCTCGATAGAGATTGAGAATATTACTCGTGCCAAGAAAGTAATGGTTCTGCTTTACTTGGATTTTCATCAGCGCCTAGATGAAGAAGAATGTGCTCTTGTTCGCCAAGTGATTAGCAAAGGAACCGATGCTGTTTTTGGGATTGATCCAGGCAGCACAAATATTTCATTTATCACCGATGAGCAAGGAAAAGCAACACGAGCTCGTGTCACTTTCTTTATTCTCGGCTCTAATCAGAATTCAATTCAGCTTCGAAAACGGTTGTTGGAGTTGGCAAATCAGACCATTTCAGATAAGTTGGCCAGCTTTAATATTACGTTCACCACACCCGAGCCCACAGTTTATGTCGAGTCTCCCGTTACAATCTGAACGGCAATTTTCCCTTTATCTCTCAAGAGGAACTTTAGGTTGATTAACCCAGTGCTTCGAATTTTATTTACCAAAAAAGAACTACATAAGAGAACACAGAAAACTTTTCGAGTCTCACTATTTGTCATCCCTTTAGATAGATTGGGTATCGTTTCAGCTGTCGCACTATTTACATTGCTGATCAATTTTGCAATCACGAGCCAGGCAGCGATCGCCATGGCAACGATAACTGTCCCCTATCTCGCCACAGATACATTTGAAATGCCCCAAGAGTTGTTCCTACAATATGGCGATCGCCACTTGACCCAGGTAGCAGAAACCTCTGCCTCAGGTTCTCAGGCTACTCTCTCTTTGCAAGAAAAAACCTTAGAAAACGGCGATTCTTCTGTATCAGAAGAATCTGCGGCATTTAGTGATGAACCGAATGATCAAAAATTTGATGAGTCTGTCTCAGAAGAGGAATTGAATAAAGAGCCTGAAATAGGTGAGTCGGCACAAAACTTAGACTCGACAAAACCCTTAAAAACCTATTTTCTCAATCTTATCTCCGACCATCCCCGCCAGCAATTAAAGATCGAGCCGCCCGCCAGACAGATTAAGATCAGCGTCAGCGGGGGAGCTAATTCTGTACAGTGCGGGGACGGAGAGCAAACCTATACCTGCGCTTCAGGAAAACCGATCGTCATTACCCATGAAAAGGACACCTTAATCACTCAATTCTGGGCTCAAAATTCAGGCGGCGGCACTTCTCGTATCCGCATTTCAGTGTATCCATAGCATTGTGGAGACGTTGCTAATACAGAGCGTTTTACATCATGGCAGTGCAAAGAGAAGACGATTGCCGACACGTCGCACACCCGCTCTTAGCACGTTTATCTCCTGTTGAATTTCAACTTGGGCGCTCTATTCTGCAATCTCCGACAGAGGAGCTATTAAATCGTCTAACCACAGTTCAACCTGGAGTCTCAGACGGCCTGATGCTGTGTATAGGGTACTCGTTGAAATGGGCAGTTCCTCAATAGCTCGCAGGTAGTCAGCGACCGCTGAGTTCCAATCTCCCCAGAGATGATACGCACGACCTCGCTCAGCATAGATATTGCCTTCTAGCTGCTCAAATGTGAGGGCAGCCTCAAAACACTCGATCGCCCGCTCATACATTTTGAGTTCTCTGAAGGTAATGCCTTGGTTGATCCAGGCTCGCACATTGCCCGGATTCAGATCAATGGCAATATCGTAGTCGAGAATTGCTTCTAGCAGCTGACCCCGGCACGCATAGTAGTTCGCACGGTTGTTGTAAACGCTGTCTAGATTGGGATTGAGTTCAATCGCTTGGTTGTAGTCTGCGATCGCCTCATCGTACTGATTCGTTTGGAAATAGGCCAGTCCCCGGTTGTTATAGTCCGAGGCATTGTAAGGGTTACAGTTAATCAGCTCATCGTAAATCGTGATGGCTAAACCATAGTTACCTTGTCGAGCTTCAGTGAGCGCTTGCTTTCTGAGTGACGCCTCAAATTCTGAATCTTGAGTTTTCGGCCTAGGCGATCGCTTTTCGATGCCATATCGGGAACCTGTATCTACGTCACGACGCGCATAGCCTCTGTATTTCACGCCAGGATGCGTCAACTTGTTAGACTCGCGATGGAATTGCCGCAAGGAACCGTGTCTTTGGAAAACCCGAACCTTGCTTTCACGCCGCTCAGACGCTAGGCGTTGAGTAATCTCAACAGAGCGACGACGATTCAGTTGATAGTGACGATATTCTTCAGGAGAGTGCCCGTTCATTGTAGTCCTCTTGGATCAAGCTAAGACTGGAACTAGTCTTTGATTTGAGTTTCAATTCAAGTAATGTGCTGAAAATAATCAGCAGAATTACTTACGTCAAACTTTGGGATCAATGCACTCCTAACTTCTTATATAAAAAGCTTTGAGGACTCAATTCGAGGTTGAAACTACGGAAATCCGACAAAGAACCTCCAAAAGCCACCAAAATTTGCCAATCGACGCAATACTAGGCACTTACAAAGCCTATTGTGCTGAATGATCCGTTGATGCCGAGAGTTCTACTCCGTATGTCTACGGATGACATACAGACAAATCTCTAAGTTTGGGTTCCAATTCCTTTGAGTTCCCACGTAACGGGTTTATTACAGGTTGGCGACAGAGCTGAGACAACCTTCGAGGACACGATAAGATTCTGTCGAGAAGAAGAGACTACTATTAATTTGAGAGAGTCCCCAGAGGCGTTTATGACGACTACCCAACTATTACTGAATGCACCCGACCTATCTGCCGAAGACTATGTCGTACTTGGATTAGCAACCTGTTATCTGAAAGAGGATAGCGACTTTCATCCCGTTCAGATTGTTGAACCAATTCCGTCTGCAGCGCTGGAGTCTCTCGTCAAAGGGGTTCCCACCTCCTACGAGTGGGCTTATGCGACGACGCTCGGACAATTGGTGTCAGAAGACTCAGTCACTCTACCCAGTGAGTTTCCGAAAGATGTTCAAATCTGCGACGATTTTGCAGAACGTCTCACAGCTGCCGCTCGCACCTATCGGGCATCCCACGAACCAGCGAAGGAGTTGGTAGCTACCGGGACAGTGTATCGTGATCTAAATTATTCTCTAGAGCGAAAACGTGTCCTCAACTCAGAGCGCCTTGTGAAGACGGAAGACAACGTCAAGCAACACGAGTATACCCATCGTGTTCTGTAATATCGGTTCTAAAAGCACTGACTTGAGTGTAGTTTTGGATGCGATCGCCAGACTTGCTCAATCATCGCCAGACGCAATCACCAAAGCATCAGAGGGAAAGTAAAGATCTGCCCATGCTAAAACTCTACGGTGGAGCCAGGAGTCGAGCTTCCATTGATCAGTGGTATTTGGAAGAGATTTCTCTCCCCTACGAATTTGTGATGCTCGATATGGCCGCTGGGGAGCATCGGCAACCTGACTTTTTGGCGATCAATCCCATTGGTAAAGTGCCTGCGATCGTAGATGGAGAACTGAAACTCTGGGAGTCGGGAGCCATTTTGCTTTATCTGGCAGAGAAGTATGGAGAACCGGAAGCTTCTTTGGCAACCCGTGCCCTGTGGGCGCAATGGGTTGTCTTTGCGAATGCAACGTTGGGGCCGGGTTTGTTTATGGAGGAGATTCGGGCGAAGGAAGAAGTTCGATTGCTGACTCCCATCAATCATCAGCTAGAAAACTCTGAGTATTTTCTTGGAGAGACGTTTGGTGTCGTTGATGTCGCGGTTGGGTCGTATCTAGCCTACGCTCAGATCATGGTATCGATGGACTTCTCAGACTATCCGGCGATCGCCCGCTACTTAAAAGACATCTATAGCCGCCCCGCCTTTCAGAAGACCATCGGAGCCCGCTAGACTTGAATCGTCGTCGAGGTCATTTAGTCATTCAGTCCGGCTGAGATAGGCCAGATTTAGCCACACATGTTGGAGTCAAGCCTTTCGTCATCTCAGTCTGAAGCTTCTGTCGCACCTGGTATAGGAACTCTTTTTGGCGTTGGAGTTGGGCCAGGCGATCCTGATCTGATCACGATTAAGGCGTTAGAAACGATTCGCAAAGTTCCGGCGATCGCCTTCCCAGCAGGTGTCAATGGAAAGCCCGGTATCGCAGAACAGATTGCTGAACGCTGGGTCCATCCTCGCCAGACGAAAATTTCTCTAGCCTTCCCCTACGTTCTGGACTCCGACACGTTAAGCGAAGCATGGAAAGTTGCATCTGAGACGGTATGGAGCTACTTGGCTCAGGGGCAAGATGTTACCTTTCTCTGCGAAGGCGACATCAGCTTCTACAGTACGTTTACCTATCTCGCACAGACACTTTTGCAAAACCACCCCGATTTGCGCGTTGAGGCAATTCCAGGGGTCTGCTCACCGATGGCCGCCGCTGCAGCTTTGGGTATTCCACTGACCACCCAAGGTCAAAAATTAGTCGTGCTCCCGGCTCTCTACACCGTTGCTGATTTGGAAACGACACTCGACGAAGCCGATGTTGTTGTTTTAATGAAGGTGAAGTCAGTCTACGAAAAGGTATGGCAAATGCTCAACCGAAGAAATTTGCTAGAGCACAGCGCTGTAGTCGAGTGGGCAACCTGGCCGCAGCAAAAAATCTATACCCCGTTGAGCGATCGCCCATCTCTCGATCTGTCGTATTTCTCTCTGCTCATTGTTCAGAAGCAGCCATTTAGCCTGTGAATCCCATAGCGCTACGCGCTGATATAAAACCAAAAATATCTGTCCTAACCTATCTGCGCATTGCTATCTCTCAATGTTGTCTTAGCTCCAACAAAAGTGTGGACAGGAAACTTGTTGCTCACCCCTAGGGTCTAAACCTTTATCAGTCGGAAAAGAAGGTCTCCTTCGATAACTGTTTTGAAGAGGCAGATCCCGAATGCCAACTTCCCTGTCTAGAATAGGTGGTGGTCTCGAATATTGAGGTCTCGGATCCTGAAAAGTTTCTCAAGTTGCTTAATGGCGATCGCGCCTGTCGTTGACGCTCTGTCTTATCCCCCATGACATATCGTTCATTTACCGATAATCTTCCCTCGCCGATTCAACGATTGATGGAAGACCCTGCATCGTGGGCAGTGGTCGGCTCCGTTGGGCTGCATGGAATTATCTTGGCGCTCCTTCCCTTCATGTCGCTGCCTTCGCCTGAAAACACTGAGCCTGACATCGAAAACCGCGTACCTGTGGTCGAGCTAGATGCAGAACAGTTATCCCGTGTGCCAGATTTTTCTGAAAGTGAAGTTCCATTTCCCAACGATTTTTCATCCTCAGAGATTGAACGATATACCCTAGAAGATTTTCTTGAGCTACCTAGCACCAACGTTCCTGAAGTCGCTCCCCGACCGGAACCAATCCCTCCTCGCACCAGAGCCCAACGGCAGCCGTTTACCTGGCCATCGTGGCCAACACCCTCTACTTCAACTCGCACGCGGACTCAAATCAGAACTCCTGACAGAACTTCTTCAAGCCAGCGGCAAGAGGATTCGCGGTCTACCAGCTCTGATACGGACAACCCAGAGTCCCAGGATAACGACCAGGACAATGCGGATTCTACCGACACTGCCGAAGCGGACGAAGACCAGAACGAACAAGACTCTACCAACACTAGCGAAACGGATACCGAAGAGAACAACGAGGACGACTCTCAGTCTGTAGCAACAGGTGATACTGGAGAATCTTCAGATTCAGAAGAGCCTCCAACTCCTCAAGAGAGACTTCTAGCTGAACAGCAACAGCTCCAGCAACAATTTACCTACAGACCTCCTTCCGAAGGGGAGGTTAACGAAGCGATTAGCCTTTGGAACAATGTAGCAAAAGACGCCAATATTCAAGAAGGTGGACCTGTCAATATCGACGTGGATCAGTCCTTACTGACCTGCCCCCTCGGCGAGAATGTCACTGTTCTGTCAGGGGTCTTTGTCGGGTCGGACAATACCGTTTTGGCAGAGCCGGGGCCTCAGATTTTGCTGAGTTCAGGCTACGAATTCTTTGACAATGCCGCGAAAGAATTTGTAGCTGCCCACGATTTCGATAATCAGTCTGGCGACAATCGTAATTATGCGGTGACGATCAATTTTTTGTATGACGAGGAAGCTTGTCCAGCAGCGCCAGTTTCTCAAGAGGAAGTCGGCAGTTCGGATGGCGGAGACAACATTGGCTCTCAGCAAGAATCATCCCAGGATGAAGCCAACCCTTCATCTGCCGAATCGTCTGAGGGAGCCGATAACAATTCATGACTCTGCCTCAGGCATTCGTGAATAAGATCCGTGAAGCTCTACCTCGACTATTGGACGCCCTCGACCATTTTTCTCAAGCCAAGGTATTGTTGGTTGGAGATTTGGGGCTTGATGAATTTGTCACCGGACAGGTAGAACGCCTATCTCGGGAAGCCCCTGTGATGATTTTGCGCCACGAGGAAACCCGTCAAGTTCCAGGAGGCGGAGGCAATGCTGCTTATAACCTGGCGATGCTAGGAGCCTCGGTACAAGTTGTTGGGCTGGTTGGAGACGATGACCACGGGCGATCGCTCCAGCAAATCTTGGCTGAGGCTGGAATGAACACAGATGGCATCATCATTGATGCGGCTCGTCCAACAGTCACGAAATCGAGAATTTCGGGTCATGCTCGCCAGTCCGTGACTCAGCAGATCGTGCGAGTAGATTACAAGTCTAATGAGATTCCATCTAAAGAACTGCGACATCATCTAGCCAAGTGGGTTCATCGCCAAATCGACGATGTTGATTGTGTGGTCTGCGCTGATTATGGAGACGGGGTCTTTACACCTGAAGTGATTACAGCAGCGATCGCCCATTCCAGCGTCATCGTTGATACCCAGGTTGACTTGCATCGATATGCCGGGGCGACCCTGTTTACACCCAATTTGCCAGAAGCCGAACGAGCCGTGGGATATGCCATTGGCGATCGCCCCACCTTACACCAAGCAGGCAACGATCTGCTCACCATCACCCAAGCTCAACAGGTTCTCATTACCCAAGGTGAAGACGGCATGACGCTGTTTTCACAAGCGACACAACCTCAGTCGATTCCCGCGTTTAATCGCACCGATGTCTTTGATGTAACCGGAGCAGGAGATACCGTAACGGCAACAGTGGCGATCGCCCTCAGCGTCGGGGCTTCTCCCTGGGATGCTATGGTGTTAGGCAATCTAGCCGCCAGCTTGGTAGTGCGTCAGTTTGGTACAACAACTCTGACTACCAACGACCTCAAGACATCATTAAATAAATTTGTGTTAAAAACCCTTAACACATAGGTCTTTTCCCCTTGCTCAAACGACCAAACAGAGGCTATTGATCAGTAAACATTATAATTTGAGGCAAAGAGACTTAGAACCTGAGGGCACTACGGTTCAGCCAAAACATACCGTTCTTGCAAAGACCGCTTAATATACTCAATACCAAACCTAAATTCTCATAGCGTGCGTCCCAGCTTCTAATTTCAGAGGAGTCTGCGATGAAGTATTCGTTCAATATTGTTGGCGTTTCACCCGTTCTATCTTTTTTCAATCATCAGATCGAATCCCAAAACGAAAAGTCCTACAGCGGAGCAGAATACGTAGGAGCTTATCGCTGCACCCTTGACGCATTTCTGGATAGCATTAAAGGCGTTCCTCGAAAACGAGGATGGGAACTTGACAAAGCCGTAGATACGGTTGTTCAATTTTGGCTTCAACATGGCTCTCAGATTCAGCATTGGCAACAGCGTCTAGACGATGCAGGAGATGCCAACATTGTCGTTGGTCGGCTAGCGACCCTTCATGCTCTCCGCTCTGAATTTGAATCATTATTCAATACAACGGAACATCCGTGACGTAGAATTGTGCCCTGTGCGGTCTTAGCTAATTGGTTTAGCGCAACCAGCTGCTTTTCATATCACCAGGCATGAACCTCTATGTCTCCCGAACATCCATCCGACTACTTAGAACGGATTTTGACGGCTCGCGTCTATGACGTTGCAAAGGAAACACCTCTCGAAGTCGCTCTCAATCTCTCCACTCGCCTCAATAATCGATTGCTGCTTAAACGCGAAGATGAGCAGTCGGTGTTTTCGTTTAAGCTACGAGGAGCCTACAACAAGATGGCACAATTGCCATTGGAGCAGCTCTCAAAGGGAGTGATCGCCTCTTCGGCGGGAAACCATGCCCAAGGAGTCGCCCTAGGAGCGAAGCGGCTCGGGATTCGAGCGCTGATTGTGATGCCAACGACAACTCCCCAAGTCAAGATTGATGCGGTAAAAGCACGGGGGGGCGAAGTCGTGCTTCATGGTGATACCTACGACGATGCCTATGCTCATGCCCGCGAGCTAGAAGCAGAAAAAGGACTCACATTTGTGCATCCGTTTGACGATCCCGACGTGATCGCAGGCCAAGGAACCATTGGCATGGAAATTCTGCGGCAGTATCAACAGCCCATTCATGCCATTTTTGTAGCCATTGGCGGCGGCGGACTAATTTCAGGAATTGCTGCCTATGTAAAGCGTTTGCGTCCAGAGATCAAAATCATTGGGGTCGAGCCTGTCGATGCCGATGCCATGACGCGATCGCTCGAAGCGGGATATCGGGTTCGCCTCGATCAGGTGGGTCTGTTTGCTGATGGTGTGGCCGTGCGGCAAGTTGGAGAAGAACCATTTCGCCTCTGTCAGCAGTATGTAGACGAAGTCATTCGGGTTGAAACCGACGATACCTGCGCAGCAATCAAAGACGTGTTCGAAGATACCCGCTCTATTGTCGAGCCTGCCGGAGCTTTGGCGATCGCCGGAGCAAAGGCTTATGTCGAACGCGAGCAAGTTCGCGGCCAAACCCTGGTGGCGATCGCCTGTGGTGCCAACATGAACTTCGATCGGCTACGGTTTGTGGCCGAACGAGCCGAGTTAGGTGAACGGCGCGAGGCGATTTTTGCTGTCACCATTCCTGAAAAACCCGGCAGCCTGAGAACTTTTTGCGAATGTATTGGCAAACGCAATCTCACGGAATTCAACTACCGCATTGCCGATCAGAACGTCGCCCACATTTTTGTTGGGCTTCAAGTTGCAAACCGAGCCGATGCGGCAAAAATGGCAGAAACCTTTGAGGCAAAAGGATTAAAAACCCTAGACCTAACGGACGATGAGCTGACAAAGCTGCACCTACGACACATGGTGGGAGGGCGATCGCCCCTAGCCCACAACGAGCTGCTCTATCGCTTTGAGTTTCCCGAACGACCGGGAGCTTTGATGAAGTTTGTCTCAGCAATGAGCCCCAACTGGAACATCAGCCTGTTTCACTATCGCAACAATGGCTCTGACTACGGACGCATCGCTACAGGCATTCAAGTACCCCCTGAAGATATCGAGGAATGGCAAGCATTTCTCAATACTCTGGGCTATCGCTACTGGGACGAAAACCAAAACCCGGCATATCACCTATTTTTGGGATAAAAAAAGAGCGGTTCGTATTCGCATCAACCCGAACACAAACCGCCCTCACAAAACGTGTAATAGACGCTACACTTTTTTGAGCCAGCTAAACATCGCTCTTAAATCTTTTCCGACTTCTTCAATCGGATGCTCTGCCTCTTGACGGCGCATCGCATTGAAGCCAGCCTTGCCCGACATATTTTCCAGCACAAACTCGCGAGCAAACTGACCCGACTGAATTTCGCTGAGAATCTTTTTCATCTCAGAACGAGTTTCATCCGTGACGATGCGAGGCCCACGGGTGTAGTCACCATATTCAGCCGTGTTGGAGATGCTGTCGCGCATGGTTGCCAAGCCACCTTCCACAATCAGATCCACAATCAGCTTCACTTCGTGAAGACACTCAAAGTAGGCCAACTCAGGCTGATACCCAGCATTCACCAGGGTTTCAAACCCAGCTTTGATCAGTTCGCTGAGGCCGCCGCAGAGCACGACTTGTTCGCCAAACAGGTCAGTCTCAGTTTCTTCCCGGAAGGTTGTTTCGAGAATGCCTGCCCGAGTTCCGCCAATACCCTTCGCATAGGCCATTGCGCGATCGCGCGCCTGTCCCGATGCATCTTGATAAACCGCAAACAGACTCGGAACACCCTGACCTTGCTCGTAAGTACGACGAACCAAATGTCCAGGCCCTTTAGGAGCTACCATCACTACATCTACCGTAGAGGGTGGAACAATCTGGGCGAAGTTGATGTTGAATCCGTGGGCAAACGCTAGGACATTGCCCTCGCTGAGATTAGGGGCAATTTCTTCGGTATAAATTGTCCGTTGAACCTCATCGGGTAGCAAAATCATGATGAAATCGGCAACCTTAGCGGCGTCTGACACCGACTTGACCGTCAATCCCTCCCCTTCCGCTTTTGCAATAGAACGACTGCCTGGATAGAGCCCGACAACGACATCCACTCCACTGTCTTTAAGATTGAGGGCATGGGCATGACCTTGAGAGCCATAGCCAATGATGGCAACAGTTTTGCTCGTCAGCAAGTCGAGATTCGCATCCGTGTCGTAATACATGCGCGCCATAGGAGTCTCCTTTGGGGAAGCCATAATCTTGAGGTTCAGGCCATCGATTCTACCAGACCGCTTTGAAGAAACACATTGAACATTTGCATCGCAAGGATTCAAAATCGACATATGATTCTCTTTCTTGTAAACGAATCTATGGCAGAGAGACGCCTATCACCTCAGCTCCGTGGGTGTAGCAACAATCAAACTCATTCTCATTCATAGGTAACTCCACATCACCACGAAATACTTCGTCTCCAGTCGTTTCGTTGATGGCAAACAATTCAGCTCTTACCGCATTGTTTTGAGAGACGTAAGCCTAAAGGAGAGCTTTGAATCGTGGCTCCAGCTAAATTATCTGGAGACAGAAGACTCATTCCAATACCGTCTCCTGACGCCGAGCACCTGACTTCACCGCGAGAGAACTCAGATTCTCGGTTGCCTAGAGCAGAAACTGGTGACGAGCTAAACCGAACCTGAGCGATCGCAGCGTGTGACAACCCCAATCTAGCCAAACTCACAAAAGCTGTAACGGTACACCGAGCTGCAAGGGCAAAATATTTATTTATGGAAAAGAACTTCCTGAACGAAAAATTGAGCCGTACCGTTTGGAAAAAAGTTTTTGTATTTATGGAAAGCCGGCGCAACCGGAGAGGTATAGCAAATCGCAGTTAGGTTGAGGCAATCTAAGAGGATGTTTGAGAAGTCGTCAATGCTACTTCAGATCCCCCCTAGCCCCCCTTGAAAAAGGGGGAACCGGAATCGAACCGGAATCAAAGTCCCCCTTCTCAAGGGGGATTTAGGGGGATCAGTCTTGTTCCAGCGTGTTGTCTAATACTTTTCAAACATCCTCTAAAGGGTTATAGTGCTACGCGCTGATGTAAAACCAAAGTTGATGGAGCAGTCGCGCAGTGCGCGGCTGCTCCATCAATATCTGTCCTAACCTATCTGCGCATTGCTATATTTTGTAGCATTAACATTTTTAAGGACTGTTCCTCTTCCTCCCAACTCATCTTTGATGATTGGAGCCTGTAGGCAATATCGAACATAATTAGGAGCAAATGAACTACTAAACCTAAACTGAATGAGATATGCCGCTGGAATGCAGTCAAAATTATCTCTATCGAACTCGGCATAAACCTATAATCCACTTCCCCTGACTCATGAATATCCGGTGCCCTCATTATTGGTATGCCGTGGCTAGAGTAGGACTCATTATGAAATCTTGGCCCATAGCAGTCAAAGATGGTAAAGTCTCCAATCTCTCTAAGTTCACAGCTTCTTTCGACTTCCTGCTTGATGAATTTACTCAACTCAGAGCTAAACAAGAATCCAAATTCCTCGATTGCCCCTTCCCTCAACCCTCGCGCCTCTTTAATCTTGGCGGCTAGTTCCTCAATGCGGGCGACAATTCGCCGTTGCTCCGCGATCGAAGGTAAAGAAATTTCCATCCTTAGGGGTGCAGAAAACTTGAAACGGCGGGTTGCGAGACTCATGATGAGAGGACGACAACCCGCGAGAACTCGACAGAGCAGACTAGCGCGTCTCGTTTGTGCCGGGAGGCACAAGCTTTGGACAGGTCTTTCAGAACTTTTCTGCACCAATAAGGTCTAATAAGGTCTGAGAGATTGAGCTTTTCTCCTCAGTTGATTTGCCCAATTGTGGATCTAGAGGTTTTGAGAGGGGGCGATCGCCATCCTTATCTCCACAAAACAGCGCTCAATAGTTCCTTCTCACGAACAGTGCTCCTTCACTGTTGTCGATGAAGGAGCACTTGTCAATTCTAATCAAACCGCTGAGCCCCAAACTTCTGAGCCAGTTCTTGGTGCTATTTCAAGACCTAATTTTGCAGGACTTGTCCACGACTAGGAGCTTCCATCTGTTCACGTTTTTCTCTGTCGATGCGACGCTTGCGGGCATAGAGCTGAATGCTAGCCGCCATCAGCACAACCAGCCCTACCATTAGATACGATGTAGCGTTAGTTGGAAAGTTGTTCTTAAAGATCGCAAGCAACACAATCGCGACAAGCAGCAGTGTCGGAAATTCGTTCAAAGCCCTGAGTTGCTGACCGCTCCAGCCGCACTCGTTGTTCGCCAGTTTTTTCATCAGACGACCACAGTAGAAGTGATAGCCTATCAGCACAGCAACAAACGTCAGCTTTACATGGAGCCACCAGTCATGGAGCACGGCGGGTTCTTGCCAAAGAATACCGATCGCCATCGCAACTGTCACAAACATTCCAGGATTAGTAATGATGTGATAGAGCCGCTTTTCCATTAGCTCATACTGCTCTTTAAGAATGCTTTTTGCGGGTTCGGGTTTCGCATCAGCCTCAACGTGATAGATGAAGAGGCGCACTAGGTAAAACAACCCCGCAAACCAGACGACTACGCCAACAATGTGAAAAGCTTTGAACCACAGATATGCCATAGGAATGCAAATTGAATTGATATTGCAAATTAAAAAGAATTAAAAATCAAAGGAGAAATGAGTTCGCAACGCTCTCCTTCTAAATGTAAAGACTGAAGAATCGGAAGACTGAAGAATTGAATGGTTCTAGAAGTCATCCAACACTTTCTAAATGTCCCTCTAGCCATGAATCCAGCGAGCTACGTCTTTGGCATGGTAGGTCAGAATCAGATCCGCACCCGACCGCTTGAAGCTCATCATGGTTTCCATCACGACTTTTTCTTCATCGACCCAGCCATTGAGTGCTGCCGCCTTGATCATGGAATATTCGCCAGATACGTTGTAGGCCGCAACCGGAAGATTGCACGCCTGCTTCACCTGCCAGATAATATCCATGTAGGCAAGAGCAGGTTTGACCATCAGCATGTCTGCCCCTTCTGCCATATCTAGCGCAATTTCTTTGATGGCTTCGCGAGAGTTGGCGGGGTCCATCTGGTAAGTACGGCGATCGCCAAACTGAGGTGCAGAGTCAGCCGCATCACGAAATGGCCCGTAGTACGCCGAGGAATACTTCGCAGCGTAGGAAAGAATGGGTAGGTCTTCGAAGCCTCCTTCATCTAGCCCTTCTCGAATGGCTTTCACAAACCCATCCATCATGCCAGACGGTGCAATGATATCGGCTCCGGCCTTCGCTTGAGAGACTGCCGTTTTCTTAAGCAACTCCAACGTCGGATCGTTCAACACGCGTCCGGTCAGGTCTCCTGTTTCCAGATAGCCGCAGTGACCATGAGAAGTATATTCACAAAGGCACGTATCAACGATTACGACGAGATCGGGCACGGCCTCTTTCACCGCCCGCGACGCATCCTGGACAATACCATGGTCATGCCATGCTCCAGTAGCCTCAATGTCTTTTTCAGCCGGAATGCCAAACAAGATAACGGCTGGAATCCCCAGCTCGTAGACTTCTTTTGCCTCTTCAACAATCTTGTCGATCGAAAGCTGATAGACTCCCGGCATCGATTTCACTTCTTGGGCAATTCCCTCTCCGGGAACAGCAAACAAGGGATACACGAGATCGCTAGTGGTAACGACATTCTCTTGCACCATGCGGCGCAACTGAGTGCTACTGCGAAGACGACGAGGACGATGAACTGGAAACATAAGACGCGCTCGATTCTTAAAAGCTTTACGTTAAAAATCGGATCGTGACGACCCTAATTAGCAGCCAAATGTTGAACCATAGGCTAGATCGATACCGTTCGTTAGAGGGATTCAGTCTGTTGCTCTAACCATTCACATTAGAAAGTCTAAAGCGTCGGCTGTCATCAGAGCATTGCAAGGTCGAACAAGCACTGTAAAACTTAACAAAAGAAAACGTGTGTGCAACAGTTGAGCTGGTTTATGCATCTTGATGAGGAGAGGGTGACATCAACCTGGCTGCTGCGTGTGAAAACTGCCACTTAGAAAACTGGTAGGGCGATCGCCCTAACCCCTTTCGATTTGTTGATAGATTCAATTTCAGTCGTGCTTATTCCCGGACGTCATGAACCAAACCGATTTGGCATTTGCCTCAGCCCTCACACAAGCAGCGATGATTCGCTCTGGGGATGTCACACCTATCGAACTCACAGAGCTTTACCTCAAGCGCATCGAACAATCAAATCCAATCTTGGGGAGCTACTTTACTATATTGGCCGAACAGGCGATCGCTGACGCCAAACACAAAACAGAGATGTTGGCACAGCACTCCAATGATCCCTCCCTCCCTCCATTTTTTGGTGTGCCGATCTCAGTCAAAGATCTAGACCCCATGAAAGATGTCCGGTTTACCATCGGCAGTCAGGCTCTGAAAGACAATGTCGCCACATTTGACAACGCCATCGTAGGCCGCATCAAGCAAGCGGGCTTTGTGATTTTAGGAAAAACGGCGACTCCTGAACTAGGCACGATGCCCTTTACCGAACCCCCAGGATTTCCTCCGGCTCGCAATCCGTGGAATCCTGACTACACCCCCGGAGGATCAAGTGGAGGAGCCGCTTCAGCCCTCGCCGCCGGACTCTGTGCGATCGCCCAAGGCTCAGATGGAGCTGGATCGATCCGTGGGCCAGCCTTTTGTTGCGGTCTCGTAGGTCTCAAGCCTGCCCGAGGCCGCATTTCCTATGCACCTATTGGTGATACTCCGGGAGGAATTGCGACCGGAGGCCCTCTCGCTCATACCGTTGCAGATGCTGCTGCTTTTCTCGACGCCACGGCAGGCTACGTGACAGGCGATCCCTACTGGCTGCCAGATCCGCCCGAATCATTCCTTTCCATTGCTCGCCGCAATCAAACTCAAGAAGTTAAGAAAAAACTACGCATTGGATTTTTGACCCAGCTCGCGCCCGTGGGAGAAGCTGATCCCGTGTGCTCCCAAGCCGTTTTTGATACGGTCAAGCGGCTAGAATCTTTAGGACATATCGTAGAGCCCGTGCAGCTCGATTTCTCCTGTCTGATTGAACCGTTTACAACTGTGTTTCGTTCAGGGGTTGGTTCTGCAGGCATTCCAGCCGAAGCACTCAGCGACATCAATCAGTGGTTTATCAGTCATCAAGATTTAGCCGCAGCCTATTTCAGAAAACTCTGGGAGATGCAGGGCATGTCTCGCCAAATCGTTGGGGCAATGATGCCTTATGACGCAGTACTCACACCAACCTATATGCACCACACCATTAAGATTGGAGAATGGAGTCATCTGCCTCCCAAGGAATTGCTAGAGCAGGTCACTCGCTGGGTCTTGCCCTGTCCGCCCTTCAATGCCACCGGGCAACCTGCGATCGCCTTGCCCACGGGCCTCGCTGACAACAACCTACCCGTCGGCGTCCAGTTTGTGGGTCGCCCTGCAGATGAAGCAACTCTGATTGCCATTGCCGCTCAACTCGAAGCCATCAACCCTTGGAAACACCGACCGGCGATCGCTGAAATGGATTAAAGCCACCTGTCGCATACTTGAAGAATAATTTCGTAGGGGTACAGCATTGCTGTGTCCCTACAAACGGAAATCCGAGGCTGAACACTGCCAAATCATTTCCCGATTGTTGCAACACCTAAAGTCAAAAACTACTCCTAAGCATGCTTGACTAAAATTCGGTCAAGCTAATTGGCAAACGCTTTGGCGATCGCGCTGACTAAATGCCGCAGACCTACCCGTCTCGACTCTGCTGTTGCGCAACTACTCAATAAAGTTGCGCATGGAAAGCCGCTCGCGAATGTTGGTCTTGCTGCAAAGTTTGCCCCGAGGATTGAGCGCATAGTCCCCTTTCTCAATCACTTTAGCTGCCAAAAGAATATCAGATGCGATCCCCAGATCTTCAGCCTGAAAATGCTGCACGATGTAGTTGTCAGCAACTTCTAAATCCCAAACGCCTTTGAACCGCATCGATATAAGGAGATACCGGAATCTGAAGCCACAAGCGTAGTCTTAGTTTCAACACGTTTGGCAGCTCGAAATAGCATTTTCTTGAAGATGTTGGGGCAAGCATCAGTATTAACCCAAGTTTGCATCGTCAGTGGTCCCTTGACGGACTCTGTTCAGCTCAAGTCGACTGATAAGCCTAGGCTGAACGACTTGGTATCAAACGTTAGTGACAACTCCGTACCCATGCCTGTCGAGAGCCTTTTCTACTGGCCTTACTGAGAACAAGCTATCATCAACGTTCGAAGTGTCAGAGGGCTCAAGTTTTGTACTTCAAACATCTGAAGTTTTGAATCCGCTGCGCTGTTCTCAATGAGGTTCGCACCAGAAAATTTATATGAGCTCGTCTTAGCAAGAGCACTTTTGCTAAAAGCTTAGTTTGAGAGCACGATAATGTAACTGACGTAAGAAGCTTTGGCCTCCAATACAGAAGTAAAGTAGAACCCTTGCGAGCCTCTCGACGTTTTATCTATTTAGTCAATCTAAATTTGGTCAGTCTAACCGTCATCGAAGAAGCGTCATGCCAGATCGAGGTTGATGCGTATTTTCTTTTTGCTTGATCAGAGCTTCTTTTGTCTAGAACGATAAAGTTATGAGTCGAGCCAACCGAGCACGTTTGTAGAAGCTTGCATAGCTACAGGTTTTACGTCTCCGAGCATTGAGTAAAACTGTGCGCGACGCTCAGTATATTTCTCAGGAATGAAGAGAGCAAGACGATTGAGGTTTTGCAGAATGCTATCAGAGGCACAATTCCTGAAAAGAATACAAGCTTCTATCGTCGCCTCGTATCAAGATGGGTTGCGAAAAAGATTAAAGAAGCCATAAGCTGTGTCAGCGTCACTTCTTTGTTCGAAATCGATAAGAGTCCTGAAAAGTATATTTCGTCCTCTGGCGATCGCTTCTATTAGTCTAAGGCTGATATTTCGCCTCCTATCACACCGTTCAGCGCCTCTACTTTATGTTCTCCTGTTGACTCAAAGTACTTTCTGCCGACAAACACAGCCTGTCAACTCTGCTCTTAGACAGTTAGAAAAAGGTCTTTCAATCTGCTAACTGTTTCTACAAGTCTATTCTGAGAGCCCAGCAAGGTAGATGCTGGGTTCCATTCAATAGAGGAGGCTTCTCATTTGCAGTATTTTAATCAGGGGTTTACTTCTCTGAACGAGCCAAAGTATCTTTAAAACTGCATTTGAAGCGGCTCAAAGTAACTGCTAGGATTGATGGGAATTTAATATAAACTGGCGTGAAATTATTGGACTAACCAGGGTAATATGGAATCACCTGCTGTCAACCTATTCGTTCTCTTAGGAATGCAGGCATATTAAATGCATAGACTGTTCTGCTGTTGATAGTTAACTCAGACATGAATTAAATGGGTAAGAAGAAAATAGAGCCGCTGACTGGTGAGGAACTGCTCACAAAAGTGAAAGAGCTTGGTAGTATGACCAAGGAAGATAAAGCAAAGGAGTGCGGGTATTACACCGTTACCAAGAAAGGTGTGGAACGCGTCAACATGATGAAGTTCCTGAATGCTCTAATCGATGCAGAAGGAATTGAGCTTGACGGTAAGCAAAGCAAAAATGGTCGCGGTGGTCGTAGCGCAAGCTATCGCATCACGGTTCAATCCAATGGCAATTTGCTAATCGGTTCCGCTTACACAAAGCAGATGGATCTAAGACCTGGTGACGAGTTTGAAATTGCTCTTGGGCGTAAACATATTCACCTCAAGCAGGTTGATGCTGTTGACGAGTAAAGTCGATCATGCCGTCATGGTGTTGATGTCAAAACGCGAGCACCCTTGATTTGGTTCTCTTGGAGAACGGCAAAATCAAGGGTGCTACTTAGGTTTAGTTTCAGAGTCCTAGCAATTGTGTACAGTGTGGCCTTCGAATTACGGTTGGGCGAGATTTTGCTAGTTCTAGGACTGTCTAGATGGCTGTTCGCTTAGCATTAATAGGCTTATTTAAGCGAATCCGATGAATCGCCTTCCTGTTTTGATTGAGACATAATATCCCAGGCTACTTTTGCTGCTTCAGAGAGGCGATCGCCAAAATCGGTGACTTCTTTGACCACTGAGTTCCAGTTTTTTTCAACCGCGTGCCAGTTCTTTTCTGCTTCATGTTGAACTGATTCAAAAGACTGCTCAATCTGATCTGGATCAAACAGTTTGTTTTGTTCGACTGTATCTCTGAGCTGCCTTACGGCGTTGAGATAGGTTTCTTGTGTGAAGTTTCCGGCAGATTCTGCATCCACCAATGCTCTTTCGCGAATGGCGTCGATGAGAGCCTGAGTTTCCTGTCGAATCTTTTCAGACTCAGAGTCTGTCGAAGTTGTTTCGAAGTGGTCAGTCGGAACAATTGCTTCTGTTTCAGGACTGACTTGGATAGGGGCTGGATTTTCGGACGTATTAGGTTCGGTAGACATGATCAAGACCTCCTATGACAGCAGATAGTAGACAAAAGAGTTGGTCGTAGAATTTGACCATTTTGCGCTATACCGATTAGCCTATCGCGATCGCACAAAAATCGTCAGCCGCTTAAGTGTTAATTATCCTCCAACTTCTACCTCAACCGCGAGATTGACGCATTCGTGATCGTAAACAAACAGAAGCCCGTTGTTCAATCTGCAAAAACAGCAGGCTTCTGCGAGTTAGCCGATACAGATAGTTGACTTTCTGCATCAACGTCTTGAGAAAAGTCAGAACTATCTCTGGCGATCGCCTTTGTGTCGAGGTGAAGATACTCAACGAGCGATTTCCTATTGAGTTGACTTACTCCAGTACAAAGTCTACGGCGTTGGTTCCTGCAGTTTTTCCCTTGCCTGATGTCAGCTTTTTGTCATTGACTTCAATCGCAAATGGAGTTCCATCAAGCTCTAAATTGTAATCTGTTTCGTCAGACGTGTATCCCACACTAGCTATCATCTCGCGGCCTTTATCGGTGTAGGCAAAAGCGAGCATTTGGTTTTTATCTTGGTCGTTGTCCTTTGCCCAAATAACCATATATTGCCGATCTTGATACTCGAAAATCTTTGGCGGTCGGTTGGGTACGTATCGTCCTGCCTTCCCAAAGCTCGCATCCAAAAACTTTTGTACTGAAGAAGGTTCCACCTTGACATAGGCAATTTCTTCAGGTGATTGCGGCTCCTTGTCGCCTTCGATTTCAGGCGGAGCTTCTTCTTCCCCTCGATTGCGAAAATAGTCGACGGCCACTTTGGTTCCCACGGCTCCAACTGTCGCAATACCTGCTCCAACTAGAATATTTCGAAGTCTACTCATGTCACTCCTCCTTGAGATGCTTGACAGCAATTGATCAAATCATCCAGATTCTAAGGGAAGTAGATCAACATTGCCTAAAGCTTCCAATAAAAATCGGGTTTCCAGAAAAATATCATTATCAAAAGGCAATGCAGTGGAAGTTGACTCAAGTTTGTTTTGGAGAAATCTTACTCAGAAGCGTACAAACTTCGTCATCGCTGACTTGATCAAAGTCTTCATACCAATTGCCAATAGCCGACAGATTGGACGGAGTTATGAGACAAACGACGTCGTCTACCTCTTGTCTTAGCATGTGACAAGCCATCGGAGAAGCTACTGGAACAGCCACTATAATTTTTTGAGGCTGCTGCTGCTTCAGACATAAAGCAGCAGCCCTCAGAGTTGAACCTGTAGCAATTCCATCATCGACAACGATGACAACGCGATGCTTCACAGAGCGAGCGGACTGAAACGATTTATCCAATTTATTGCCCTCAAACTCATTGCCCTCAAGCTCACTCTGATCCTGACCTGTTCCAGCAGGAACAGCATGAATTTCATCAGGTGTTGAAAGGTAAAGTTCTTCGCGCCGGGACAGTTCTTTTTGCTCACGGTGAATCACCTGATCCAACTTTTCTTGAGAAATATCAATGCGGTCAAGCACATCTGAGTTGAACACCTGAACCCCGCCTGAAGCGATCGCCCCCATCGCTAGCTCTTGCTGCCCTGGCACTCCGAGTTTTCTGACAATACAGGTTCCCATAGAAACGTTGAGAATACGGGCAATTTCAAAGGCAACAGGCACTCCACCACGAGGAAGTGCAAGCACGACGACTTCTGCACGATTGGCGTAGGCCGTGAGAGCAGAGGCAAGTAGACGCCCTGCTTCAGCTCGATTTGCAAAACGGTAGGATTCAGCTGGAGTCATAGCTGTCTGCTCTTGCGACGAAAGGTGATGGTTACCAGAGCCACAATCGTCAATGAAATCACAAATAGAATGACGATACGACCCCAAATGGGTAACTCTGTAGAGGGAAAATGCCCAATTTAGCTGCTAAGTGGGAAGCTCCACGAACCAGTGTCTCGGCACCGGCTACCCTCAAGACGAATCCCAAACCTAGCAGCACCAGCGATGTGATGTCCATAAGCGCTCCTTAATAGCGTTTGGGAATGTGCTTTTAAGGATGCAATAAGCAAGTAAATGCTCTGACCTAATGTTGTGTAACCAAAAAAATATTTGGACAGGCAAAAGACTGTTGATCCAGCATAGCGCTTCAACTCATCCTTCTTTGAATGAAATTTGTGAACTTGTTTTGTGATGTTTTGGGCTCACGATAATCGACAAGGTTATTTATGATAAAAGCTCCGAAACTAAGCCGCCTCGGAGTGAAGAAATTTGTTTTCTCCCCAATAGCAGTTCCAAAAGGTCTTATGCAAATACTTCCTAAGATTGATTTTCGAACAAGTTCTTAATATCTTCTGAGTGAAGAACCTTTCAAACGTTTAAGAGCTGAAACGTTTCAGGGTGCTTTCGAAGGGACGCACTATTATGAGTATGATGGATACTTTTTTTTGAATAAGTGGCATTAAGGTTGCTGTGGACTCACCTATGACTTCAGAGTCTGTGTCGGGCGTATCGACAGAACAAAAATTGGCGTGGCATGCGAAAGAAATTGAAGACACATTGGCTCGTTTAAAGAGCGATCGCACCGTAGGTCTGACCGCTGAGCAAGCGACACAGAGAATCGAACAGTTTGGGACTAATGAACTAGAAGACAAAGGCGGGAGAAGCACCTGGACGATCATCATTGATCAGTTCAAGAACGTCATGTTGTTGATGCTGATTGCGGTTGCCCTTGTGTCGGGAGCTCTATCTCTGCTGAATGATGAATTTCCTAAAGATGCGATCGCCATCACGCTGATCGTGGCTCTGAACGGAATATTGGGCTATCTCCAAGAAAGTCGGGCTGAAAAAGCTTTGGCGGCTCTCAAGCAGATGGCGTCACCTAATGTACGCGTTGTTCGAGATGGCACCATTACTGAAGTTGAAGCTCGCTCTTTAGTGCCGGGTGACTTGATGCTGCTAGAGGCAGGAATGCAGATCGCGGCAGATGGACGACTGATCGAGGCTATGAACTTGCAGCTTCGAGAGTCGGCGCTCACTGGAGAGGCTGAAGCGGTTAACAAAAAGGCCAGCGTTATTCTTGCTGAAGATACTTCGATTGGCGATCGCATCAATGTGGTTTTTCAGGGCACTGATGTCGCCCAAGGCCGAGGCACTGCGGTCGTCACCAACACAGGCATGGGGACAGAAATCGGGCGCATCGCCACCCTGCTCCAGTCAGTGGAAGAAGAGCCAACTCCGCTACAGCGGCGCATGACCCAGCTAGGCAATGTACTGGTGGGTGGATCGCTCACTCTTGTTGCCTTGGTCGTTGGGGTTGGAGTGTTGCAATCAGGCTGGAGTCAGTTTGAGAGTTTGCTCGAAGTCTCTTTGAGTATGGCGGTTGCTGTGGTGCCTGAAGGACTGCCTGCTGTCATTACCGTGACGTTGGCGATCGGAACCCAGCGCATGGTGCGCCGCCACGCTCTCATTCGCAAATTGCCCGCTGTTGAAACGTTGGGGTCAGTCACAACCATTTGTTCGGACAAAACAGGAACCCTGACTCAAAACAAGATGGTTGTGCAGGCTGTGCATCTGAATGACCTCGGCTTGAGGGTGACTGGAACGGGGTATGACCCAGAGGGTGAGTTTTTTCACGATACTGCGAACCTCAGCCGCTCTGAATCATTAGCGGCGAATCCTGCATCCGCTGTCAAGCCTAGCGACTATCCAGAATTACTGCTGTTGTTGGTGGGATGTCTCACTTGCAACGACGCGGCTTTGCAACGAGAAAATGGAGAGTGGGCTATTGTGGGCGATCCGACGGAGGGAGCCTTACTTTCCTTAGCAGGCAAGGCTGACATGAACGCGGTGGAGTGGTCAAACGCTGTTTCCCGTGAGGCTGAACTTTCTTTTACGTCAGAGCGAAAGCGGATGAGCGTGGTCGTGGCTGATCCCAAAAGGTGGATTCGAGACCCATTGCCAACTCTGGGCGCTCCTGAACAGGAAATAAGCTATTTTATGTTTGCTAAAGGCTCGCCAGAGCTGCTTTTGGAGCGATGTTCTCAGGTGCAGCAGGGCGATCGCCCCCAAAGTCTCAGCTCCGCAGCCCGCAGCCGATTGCTTAGACAGAATGACAAAATGGCGGCTCAGGGACTCCGTGTTCTGGGCGTCGCCTACAAACCAATGAGTATCGTTCCTGATGATACAGACCTCGAAGCGGCGGAAACGGAGTTGATTTGGCTCGGATTGGTCGGCATGTTAGATGCTCCACGCTTAGAGGTTGCAGATGCCGTGCAGCGCTGTAGACAGGCAGGGATTCGACCCGTGATGATTACTGGAGATCATCAGCTAACCGCTCGGGCGATCGCCAGTCATCTTGGTATTGCGGATCAAGATGCACCTACGCTTACAGGCCAAGAACTGGAGAAGATGAGTCCGGAAGACTTAGCTGATCAGGTCAATCGTGTCAGCGTCTATGCTCGAGTTGCGCCAGAACATAAGCTCCGGATTGTTCAGGCGCTCCAGCGTCAAGGCGGGATCATCGCGATGACCGGAGACGGGGTAAACGATGCTCCGGCTCTCAAACAGGCAGACATCGGCATTGCTATGGGGATCAGCGGCACCGACGTGAGCAAAGAAGCGAGTGACATGGTGCTGCTGGATGACAACTTTGCAAGCATTGTGGCAGCCACTGAAGAGGGGCGTGTGGTTTATTCCAATATTCGCCGCTTTGTCCGCTATATTTTGGGCTCCAACATTGGAGAAGTGTTGACCATTGCAGCTTCTCCAATATTGGTTCCCTTGGGAGGAGTTCCTCTCACACCCCTCCAAATCTTATGGATGAACTTAGTCACCGATGGACTGCCAGCCTTGGCTCTTGCTGTGGAGCCTTCCGAACCAGATGTGATGAATCGCCCCCCCTATGATCCTAACGAGAGTATCTTTGCGCGGGGAATGGGCGCTTACATGATTCGAATAGGCATTATCTTTAGCATCATATCAATTGCGCTGATGGTGTTTGCCTATGACTATGCTCAGCAAACAGCAGGCGACCCAGAACGTTGGAAGACGATGGTGTTTACGATGCTGTGTCTGGCGCAAATGGGACATGCGATCGCCGTCCGATCTGACCATCGGTTGACCCTTGAGATGAATCCGGTCTCAAATCCCTTTGTCCTCGGTGCGGTGGTGCTCACGACAGTGCTGCAATTGATGCTAATCTATCTGCCACCTCTGCGAGAGTTCTTTGGAACTCACCTGCTTAGCATGACCGATCTACTCATTTGCATCGGGTTCAGCAGTCTAATGTTTGTTTGGGTCGAGCTTGAAAAGCTGGCAATCCGTCTGTGGTATCGATATCGTGCTTCGTCTTAACTGAGATTGACGTGGAGTTGAAGTAAAGCAGAGCACTCAAATCTCGCGATCGCCTCTCCACATCCTTCAGCCGTTCAAGACATCTTCTATGCTGGGAAAAGGGAGACACCAGTCGTGGTGTCTGTCTGTTCCTTTTTAATACGTTTTTTCTAAGAAATTTGTCCTGAAAATCTGTACTGAAAAAACTCTCAATCTTGCCTCTGGTAACCTATGGCTCAAGCAAAATCCTACTCTCAAGTCAAAGAAACTCAATTTTTTAATTGGCAAGGTTATCAATGTGCCTATGAGGTTTATGCTGCCGACTCAGACGAGCAGGCGACCTCTAAGCCCCCTTTATTGCTGATTCATCCTGTCGGTGTGGGACTGTCAAAGCAGTTTTGGCACCCGTTTTGTCAAGCACTGGAGACGAAGAGCGATCGCCCTTCGATCTACAATCCTGATCTGTTGGGGTGCGGCGAAAGTGATATGCCCCGTATCGCTTATGAACCTGACAACTGGGCTGACCAGCTTCTACATTTGGTAGAGACCGTGATTCAGCAGCCCGTTGTCGTCGTTGTACAAGGCGCTTTGCTGGCGGTTGCCATTCGCATGGTGCAAAAAACGACGGACACTCAGTGGATTAAGGGATTAGTTCTCGCTGGCCCGCCTGGTTGGCCGCTAGTCAGTCAGAGTGCAAGCTCTATTCAGCAGAAGCTGCTTTGGAATGTGCTATTCGACAGCCCTCTGGGGTCGGCATTCTATCGGTATGCCCGTCGCCGTCAGTTCCTCGATTCGTTTTCAAAGCGTCAGCTGTTTGCCTCGACCTCGACCGTTGATGACGAATGGCTTGCGATGCTGAAAGAAGGTGCCCAAAATACGGCAAGTCGCCATGCTGTGTTTTCATTTCTCGCAGGTTTCTGGCGCAAGGACTACACGAAGGCGATCGCACAGATTCAGCAGCCAACCCTGGTCTTGTTTGGGGAAGAAGCATCGGGTATCGACCGAGTCAGCCGTAGTGACTCCGCCCAACAACGGCTACAAGACTATCTTCAGCGCCTACCCCATGCTCAAGGCTCGCTGATTTCAGGTCGCAACGTGTTGCCCTATGAATCTACAGAGGCCTTTACGAACGAAGTCGATGGCTGGTTGACCAGGGCTTTCTAACCATCCAATGAGTTCCTGACCTTAAAAAACGTTGAAGAGTTTGGCGTTCAAATCTTCGACAAAATAGATGAGGTTAGACAAACTCTAGCCTGACGAGGGATGCAGTCAATCTGAGCTTTGCACACTTAATTGCACACTTAAATTTACAATCTTCAGATGCTCCAAGACGATCCTGTTAGAGTAAGGGTTGGGAAAAATCTAAAGCTAGGTCATGCATGACCTGAATGACATCAGATATGCAAACTTTGAAGAACGTTATCAATGTCTCGCTGAGTCTATTTCTGATCGCATTTATATTGTTGAACCTGGGGCGTTTGACAATGTACTTTTTACATCAAACTCAGCTTGTTTAGCACTCAAAGACCTGTATTTGTTGGTATAGCTTTGAGTGGTATGCCTGAGATCGGTAGCTTGAGTCTATTGATTGTATCGGGTTGACTCCATCGATTAACTACTGTCCACCGCTGAACGAAAAGAAAATAAACTATGGCTGATCCTATTACTCCTGCAGTGAGCGATCGCATCTGCACTCACATGAATGACGACCACGCCGACGCAATCCTCCTATACGCAAAGGTGTACGGTGGAGTCGAAGATGCTCTGGCCGCTCAACTGCTGAAGGTCGAGCCAACTAGCATGAGCTTATTAGCCCAGACTTCTGATAGAACAGTTTCAGTTGATGTCGCTTTTGACCATGAGCTAGCCGATTCGGAAGATGCTCATCAGACTCTCATCACGATGGTGAAGGAAGCTCGCATGATCGCCAACGCATAGCGATCCAACGCGGGAAAACTAAACGCCCTCTCCTCTATGCACGATTGCCACACCCCTCTAGACTTATTCTAGTGAGCAGTCACTGCTTTTGATACACCATCGAAACGGGGAGTGGGCGATCTAGCATGAAAATTTTGTTCGTTGCAGCCGAGGCGGCTCCGATTGCCAAAGTCGGAGGTATGGGGGATGTGGTAGGGTCACTTCCACGCGTTCTCAGAGCGATGGGGCACGACGTTCGAATATTCATGCCCTACTACGGATTTGTGAGTGACAAGATTTCTGTTCCGAAGGAGCCTGCGTGGGAAGGCTCTGCAATGTTTCAAGACTTCAAAGTTTACGAAACATTGTTTCCAAACAGCGATATTCCGCTTTATCTCTTTGGGCATCCTGTATTCTGGCCTCGCCGTATTTACGGAGGGGAAGACGAAGATTGGCGCTTTACGCTGTTTGCTAACGGTGCAGCTGAGTTTGCCTGGAACCACTGGAAACCAGATATTATCCATTGCCACGACTGGCACACGGGCATGATTCCGGTATGGATGGCTGAATCCGCTGACATCGCAACCATTTTCACGATTCACAACCTTGCCTATCAAGGTCCATGGCGCTGGAAACTAGAGCAAATGACCTGGTGTCCTTGGTACATGCAGGGTCACAACACAATGGCCGCAGCTGTGCAGCACGCTAATCTTGTCAACACGGTTTCGCCAACTTACGCGCAGCAAATTCAGACCGAAAACTATGGGGAAGGGTTGGAAGGGCTGCTGTCATTTATCAGCGGTAAGATTGTCGGTATCGTCAATGGAATTGACACTACTTCCTTCGATCCAGCTGTAGATAAGCAAATAGAAAAGCCTTTCGATGCAGGATCCTTAGAAAATCGTCGCGCGAACAAAGTTGCGATTCAAGAAGAAGTCGGCCTAGAGGTAAACTCTAAAGCTTTTTTGGTCGGAATGGTGTCTCGACTTGTGGAACAAAAAGGTCTCGATCTGATCCTTCAAATGCTCGATCGGTTTCTTGCCTATACCGATGCGCAGTTCATTGTTTTAGGAACGGGCGATCGCTACTACGAAACCCAACTTTGGCAGCTCGCTTCACGATACCCAGGACGGATGTCCGCATATTTGCTCTACAACGATGGATTGGCCCGCCGCATCTATGCTGGTTCTGATGCATTTCTCATGCCCTCTCGCTTCGAGCCTTGTGGCATCAGCCAAATGATCGCCTTGCGATATGGTTGTGTCCCCATTGTTCGACGCACGGGTGGGTTGGTCGATACAATTCAGCATCACGATCCGGCTGAGGCAGTCGGTACGGGGTATTGCTTTGACCGCTACGAACCTCTTGATCTCTATACTTGCCTAATCCGTGCTTGGGAAGGCTTTCACTATCGGGATAGTTGGCAGGCTTTGCAAAAGAGAGGTATGGCCGCTAACTACAGCTGGACAAAGTCAGCTAAAGAATATATCAAAATTTATCGTCGCTGTTTAGGTCTACCAGACGAGGAGGAGATTTCCCAAGTTTCCAACGGCAGCGGCAGTAATGTCTTAGGGAAGTAATCGGGCGTTGAGAAACGACTCAAAGGGAAAAACCCTTTCAATGGAAGCATTTGGCCAGGCTGCGGACTTGCCCGAAAATATAGCTACAGCCATTAGCCTTAGGACGTTTTTGTAGCCGCGCGGCTACAAAAACGTCTATGTCCTAAATAAGCTGACTACAGCTATAGCAATGCGCAGATAGGTTAGGACAGATATTGATGGAGAAGCCGCGCGGTGCGCGGCTTCTCCATCAACTATTGGTTTTATATCAGCGCTGAGCACTATATAAATCGTGGGTTAATCAGTGAACGCTCTGTGGGGCTGAATCCGTCGGTTGTTAGTCTCAACAAGCCGATTTTTTGTAGTCTGGAGATTGTCCACAGTCCTTGTAGCGTAACTAAAATAAGAGTTGCTGAATAGCTGTGAGGTCATTGAACCGAGCGTTCTACCCATGGCCGAAACACTGGAATAAGGTCTTCTCGACTTACAGCCAGGGTTGGAAAAGGATGGCGACCGTAGTTTTTCCCTGGCTCTAGCGGAAAAATGGAAGAGTTTTCTAGGGGCAGCCACACAACGCCTGCAGCATGGCAGATTGCCCACACCGCAGCGATGTCCCAAATTTTGGGAGTAGCTGCTACTCCGCCGAGGGTGATGCCAGCGGCAACGATCAGTAGCTCGTAGGTTGCGGCCCCTATCATCCGCACTTTACAGGGAAAAGGGTCAGGGCTATTGAGAATACCTGTGCTACGAGAACAAATGCTGAAAAACTGAGTCCCCGAAGGTTCAGCAGCACTGGTATGAATGGGTTTGCTGTTGAGAAAGGCTCCATTTGGACAATCTAAGCCAGAATCACCGGGCCAATATCCCCAAAATGATTGGTTCAAGGGTGGAAAGTAAACATATCCAAAAACAGGTGTGCCTTGATAGAGCAAGCCTAGGGATATTCCCCATATGGGAATGCCCCGAGCAAAATTGTTTGTGCCATCGATGGGATCGATTACCCAGCACCAGTCTGTTTCCGGACAAACATGCTCAACTTCCTCGCTTAAAACGCCGTGGTCTGGAAACGTCGATAAAATCTCGTGACGCAGCTCTTCATCTGCCCACTGGTCAGAGCGGGTGACGAGACTCCCGTCCGCTTTTTCCCCAGCGCTGACTGTCCCGAAATCTTTGAGTAACTGTTGCCCTATTCGAAGAGTTGCTTGTTCAGAAAATGTTAGAATTTGATCCCAAAAAATCATGGTGGATGAGTAGAAAGCCTATTACAAATGAATAAAACGTATAATTCAACTAGATTTGAAGGAACAGATCTGACAGACAGGTTTCAAATTTGACTTGAGAGTTTAGTTTTTTTAAGTGTTTCTTTGCATTTGCGAGAAATGTCAGCTTGAATAGGGGAGCATGGAACAATCTCTAAGAACTAATTTTGTAATTTTATCGGGTGGAAGTAACGAAATAATTCAGGGCATTGTTTCTTAGAGAGTAGGCTCCGCTTCAAATTGAGCAAGATTAACTCAATACTGCGAGAACTCATTGATGTTGATGCGGCTTTTTGTTGTTCTCTGTTGGGCATCTACCATGTGTTCTGCAAGGTGAGCGATCGCACGTTTTGACTCAGGTTTGTCGATACAAGTATCTGTAATTTTACTTATTTCGCCACAGTCTGTTGTGAAAAGTCTCGGCAATCTTCTCTTGATTGCTGAAGTCTATCAAATTACAACAGATGTAGTCTGACGAAATGATCTCTCTATGTTGTGATATTCAACCGGAAAGGTTTCGTCTAGGCTTAGTCAATATCGATCCTCAACGTTTATCTTTCAAATAGCGTAGCTGAGCGAATATCCTGAAAGCGTCCCATACCTTTGCAGAAAGAGTTCTGTAGGCATAGTGTCAGGAATATTGGCTATGCCAGACGATGTCGTGATGTTCTTGTGTGTTCCCTTGGGTTTCCTATGCAGACGGGTGAGTCTTTTCATTTCACCTGGAATGGGCCATGACTGAAATTCTGATTGTTGAAAATGAATACGTGACAGCCTGGGACTTGCGGGAGGCGCTTGAGCATCTTGGATACCAGGTGTCGGGAGTTACAGGGTCAGGGCTTGATGCCATTCAACTTGTTGTTCATCATCCACCTGACCTGGTGCTGATGGATATTCGGCTGGCCGATAATACAGATGGCATTGCTGCCGCTACCCAGATTCGTCAGAAGCACGGCATTCCGGTCATTTATCTCACAGCCTATGCTGATGAGCAGACCTTGAATCGAGCCCTTGCGAGTCAGCCATTCGGCTATCTTATTAAGCCGTTCAATCAGGCCGAACTTCGTACAACGATTGAAACGGCATTATCTCGATATCAGCTCGAACAGCAGCTTCACACAACCCAGCAATGGCTCTGGACGACACTCAACAGCATTGGAGATGGGGCGATCGCCACGGACTCGACCGGGCGCATTCAGTTCATTAACCCAACAGCCGCTCAGTGGACGGGATGGTCTGCAGAACAAGCCATTGGTCAGCCTGTAGAAGAAGTCTTCCGACTGCTAGATGCTGAGACTCGGACGCCTTTCCCTTCCCCCTTCCAACAGGCGATCGCCCAACATCAGCATGTTTACCTTGATCAACCTTGCTTGCTGCTTGCCAAAGATGGAACCGAACGCTACATCGGTGATGTCGTTTCTCCCATTCTGAATTCGGCGCGCGATTTTTTGGGCTGCGTGCTTATTTTTCAAGACATGACGGCACACATTCAGGCTCAGCGTGAGATGCAGCTCAAAGCTGAGCGGGAACATATGCTGCGCGTTCTGACAGAGAGCATCCGGCAATCACTCAATTTGCAAGAAATTCTAGACACGGCCGTCAACGAAGTTCGGCAATATCTTCAAGTCGAGCGAGTGATCGTGTACCAGTTTGACGAAGACCTCAGTGGAGCGGTCGTTGCAGAATCGCTCACTCTTGGAAAAATATCCATGCTTGGAGTTTCAATTAGCGATCCCTGCATTACCCTAGCTCCTTGCATCGAAAAGTACAGCCAATGCTACGTGCAAGCGATAGACGATGTAGAACAATCGGGGTTGGCAGAATGCTATGTCGAACTCCTACAACGGTTTGATATTAAAGCCAACCTAGCCGTATCGATTGTGTTTGATCAGTACACTCCTTGGGGGATGCTCGTCGCTCAGCATTGCTCGGCACCTCGCCCTTGGCTCGATGAAGATGTAGTGTTGCTAACTCAGTTGGCGGATCAAATCTCTGTTGCTGTTCACCAAAGCCGACTCTACCACCAGCTCAAACAGGTGAACGAAGCTCTCAACATTGAAATTCAAGAGCGCAATCTTCGTCTGGAACAAATTTCTCATCATGAAACTTTGCTACACCAGGTTACCGAACAAATATGGCAAACCCTTGATGAAGACCAAATCATTCAAGCTACCTCTCGAGAACTTTGTGACTATCTCAAGATTGCCACTTGCCATGTCTTGATCGACTCAAAGGATCGCTTTTCGGCAGAATCTCAGGCTGATAGTGTATCTGTATGCCCCAACTCAGAAGAGTCTAGTCGGTCATCCCCTGACAAGCTACCCTTGATTGATCGTCAAACTTATATGACTCAGCTCCGTCCTGGAGAATGCTATCAATTTTGTACTCAAATTCCAAATTGGGAAGACAAATGGAACTGCGTCTTAGTTTGTCCTATGTACGATCAAGAGGGAAGTCTCTTAGGTGAACTGCTGTTGGTGCGCCGTGCGAATGCTTCCTTCTCCAAACGGGAAAGTCAGGTCATTCGGCAAGTGGCCCATCAATGTGCGATCGCCATTCGCCAGTCGCACCTATCGCAAGCCGCTCAGACTCAAATGAACGAACTTGAACGGCTCAATCATCTGAAGGATAATTTCTTGAGTACTGTTTCGCACGAGCTAAGGACTCCGATTGCCAACATTCGAATGGCAACTCAAATGCTCGAAATCACCATGAATCGCCTTGGAGTTCTCAACGGTGCTCCAAACGGCATCGAACAATATTTCAGGATTCTCAAGGCGGAAGGACAGCGCGAAATTCATCTGATTGACGATTTACTGAACTTGTCGCGGCTGGAAGCAGGGATAGAGCGTCTTAATCCGATTCCAGTCGATTTGAGTCTCTGGGTTATTCATATTTGCGACTCTTTTGCTGAAACGGTTAAGAGCCAGCAGCAAGAGCTGTTGCTGCATGTTCCCGACTCTGTCCCTTTGGTTTACACAGACTTGTCATGCCTAGAGCGTATCGTTTCAGAACTGCTCACAAATGCTTGTAAATATACCCCTCATGGTGAGCAAATTCATGTTTCACTGCGAGTCCATCCTGATATTGTCGATCTTTGCTTCACCAACACCGGCGTAGAGATTCCTGTTGAAGAACGGGCACGCGTTTTCGAAAAGTTCTACCGCATTCCCCACAGCGATCGCTGGAAACATGGCGGCACTGGACTCGGCCTAGCTCTTGCTCAAAAACTTGCCCACAGACTGAACGGAGATCTGACCGTTGAAGGCGCAAATGACGAAACATCCTTTATTCTGACCCTGCCCCTCTCGTCAGATCTCACAACGAATGCATGAGACTTCACCGTCTACTTTACAGAGGTTTATAGAGGGCTGTGCCGCAACAGATAAGATTCAGTTATGCACAAAAATACGTGACAAAAAGGGTCTTTATATGGCCTTTTTGGATACGTGAGCGTTGCCAACAGGGAACCTACGAACCTGGTCAAGCGTGAACATCGTGGGTCAGTTCAGGTCATGCAGAAGCATTAAATCGTGTGTTAACGTGTGATTAGTAGTTTTCGGTAGAGTCAGCTTGTTCATTTCATTTCAATTTCGATCTCGGTGACAGGTACATCTCCGTTTAACTCCCTGCAGAATGTTTTGATCAAGGAGGTGTCCTATGTCTATTTATGTAGGTAACTTATCGTATGACGTCACTCAGGAAGACTTGGGTAGCGTATTCGCTGAATACGGAAGCGTGAGCCGAGTCAGCATTCCCACAGATCGCGAAACGGGTCGTCCCCGTGGCTTTGCGTTTGTGGAAATGTCAGCGGAACCTGAGGAAGATGCCGCCATCAAAGAACTAGATGGCGCTGAGTGGATGGGGCGTTCTATGCGCGTCAACAAAGCCCGCCCTCGCAATGAAAGCCGGAACGAGAACCGTGAAGGCCAGTCTAGTCGGAACTACACGTATAATTCTTTCTAGACCAAGCTCAATAAGCGCTAGCGTTGTGTAGTGGGCAAAGCGCCATCTATATCTCGCAAGGGTTTGGGGCGGGCAGTCTGCCCGCCCCTTAACCTATTTAATGTAAACAAGTAAAAGGAGGACGAATTGGCTCAAGTTACTGTAGGTCAAGACGAGCACATTGAAGCGGCATTGCGACGCTTTAAGCGCAAGGTTTCTCGCGCTGGGGTATTTGCTGATATGAAAAAGCATCGCCATTTTGAAACTCCCGCTGAGAAGGAGAAGAGAAAAGCGATCGCCAGAAATCGTCAGCGCAAGAACCGCAGCTACTAGAATCAGAGCTTAGGAGAAAGCTGCTTCTCCCATTCTGTTTTTCCGATGCTTGAATCTTTGATGAATCATGCTGGAATTATGTAGGAATGACCAAAAACCCTCGCTTTGCGGGGGTTTTGTTTTGTCTGTATCAAGGTCGATGGTATAGTGCTACGCGCTGATATAAAACCAATAATTGATGGAGAAGCCGCGCGGTGCGCGGCTTCTCCATCAATATCTGTCCTAACTATCTGCGCATTGCTATAGCCTTACAGTAAATGAAATTCCTGTAGAGCTGGGACAAAGTTTTTGTTCTCGTGGCTAGGGCGACTCAGTTTGATCAGGGCAAACCGTTGCATTGGAGTTAGCGTTGCCCACTGTTCATCGGCGATCGCCACACCACATTCTTCTATTTTGCTTGCCACTTGTTCTGGAATCACGTCCTTCTTCCAATCAGGCTGTTCGTCGATGGATAACATTTTTGCAGGGCTGCCTTGATGCTGCGTAACGAGAGACTGGAGATGATTTCGATACGCCTCGACTTCTGCGGATGACTCGCACGGCCGCTCGACAAGCTCCTGGCGCTCTGCATCCGAAAAGTGATTCCAGTGCTCTAACTTGAGTTTGACTCCACAAGTATCGAGTTTGTAACGCACCTGCATGGGAATGCAGCGGAGAGACTGCACAAAGTCGGATTCAAACTGGAAAAAAGTCATGTTTTCTTAAACCCAGAACTATGGTGGCGATTTCAGGGCTTCAGCATCCCAACTTGAGCAGCGGGATACGATACCGAACCTGTTGTGAATGATTGGCAACCCAACCCTATGAAACTGCATTCTATAGGAACAGGGACGCGAGATGAGAGGGCGATCGCTTTTTATCTTGCTTGATGCTTGGGTGCTCGATAGATTCTGTAGATGACAAAGGCACAACAGCGACGGCACTTGCTTTTAGCTCTGGCTGAAGAGCGTCTGGACAATACTCAGGATGAGTCAGAGCATTGACTTCAGCGTCCTTCGCCCAGAGAAACCCCCAATGCATCGGCATAAACACGGTTCCTGGAGAAATGGCTCGTGTCACTTTTGCCTTGAGCCGAGCCATTCCCCGGCGCGATCGCACTTCGACGACAGCTTCATCCTCAATTTCTAGTATGTTTGCGTCTCGGGGATGAATTTCCAGAAACGGTTCTGGATACATTTTGGTCAGTTTCTCAATTCGTCCCGTGCGAGTTTGGGTATGCCAATGTCCGTAGAGCCGCCCAGTGGTTAACACAAACGGGTAGTCAGGATCAGGAGGTTCAGCCAGACCTTTGGAATGAACAGATGCGAAATGGGCGCGTCCGTCATCAGTGGGAAACCGTTTGTCGAGGTAGAGTCGCTTGTTTTTAGCCGCATTATCTTGAGCGGGATGATGGGGATCGTCGGAAATAGGCCACTGAAGGGGGCCTTGCTGCTGCAACCGATCATGAGTCAGTCCGGTCATGTCGCAGACCTGACCTCGTGTTAATTCCACGAACTCATTAAAGACCTCTGCTGAAGTTTCAAACGGCAATTCTGAGACAAAGCCGAGTCGATGCCCTACTTCAGTGAAAATTTTCCAGTCGGGTTTGGCTTCTCCAGGAGGAGTACAAAAGGCTTCGCAGAAAGTGACCATGCGCTCAGAGTTTGTCATGGTCGCGGTCTTTTCTCCCCACTGGGCTGCGGGTAAAAGGAGATGAGCGAAGGACGCAGACTCTGTCGGGAAATAGGCGTCTTGACAGATAGTGAAGGGCGATCGCCTCAACGCAGCCTTGGTTCGCACGAGGTCGGGCATGCTGACGGCTGGGTTCGTGGCGACGATCCATAACAACCCAACCTGGTCATGCTCCAGGGCTGTGATGATTTCCCATGCCGACAAGCCAGGAATGGCAGGCAAGCCTCCAGGTTCAATTCCCCAAGCGGCTTCTACCTCAGCTCGGTGCTGCGGATTGTTGACGAGTCGATATCCCGGTAGCAGTTTGCACAGTCCTCCTGCTTCTCGACCACCCATAGCGTTGGGCTGACCAGTCAAGGAAAAAGGCCCTGCTCCAGGTTTGGACAACTGCCCAGTCATTAGGTGCAGATTGATCAGGGTTTGCACCTTCGCAGTACCTTCCCGAGATTGGTTGACTCCCATGCACCAAAGGGATAGGACTTCCTGAGCTTCAGCCCAATAGCGAGCCGCCGTTTCTAAATCTTCGATAGAAATACCGCACCGTTGGGCTGCCACCTCAGGCGGGTAATGGCGAATCACTTCCAGGTAGTCTTCGAACCCTGTGCTGTGGCGATCGATAAATTCCTGATCAAGCTTGTGCCACTGCCACAGCAGATGGGCGATGCCATTAAACAAGTCGATGTCTGTGCCCGGTTGAATCGCAAGGTGTAAATCAGCGACAGCAGCGGTCTCTGTCTTTCGAGGATCAACGACGATTAACTTTGTGTTAGGGTTTTTCTTGTGATTTTTCCGAAAGCGATTAAAGATGATGGGATGACACTCAGCCGTGTTGCTGCCGACAATAAAGGCGCAGTCCGTCAGGTCTAAATCTTCATAGCAACAAGGAGGCCCATCGGAACCCAAGCTGCGAATATAGCCTGATACCGCAGACGACATACACAGGCGAGAATTGCTATCGAAATTGTTGGTTCTCAGACAGCCTTTTAGCAGTTTCTGGGCAACGTAATAGTCTTCTGTGCAAAGCTGCCCTGAGCCATACATACAAACACCATCGCTGCCCAGAGAGGACGATCGCACCGTTTCTACTTGTGCCGTAATCTTATCGAGAGCTTGATCCCAAGAGATCCGCTGAAACGTTCCATCTAGCGATGCTCGGAACATCGGATGCTGTAGTCGATCTTTTTGCAGCGCCTCGGCAACGGTTCCTCCTTTCACGCAAATTTGCCCCTTGCTAGAGGGATGATCGCGATCGCCCCGCACTTTGTAGGGCTGAACGGAATTGTCGGTTATGGCTATATCTAAACCACAACCAACGCCACAATAGGGACAGAGGGTTTTCACGGGCTCAACTAAAAAGTTTGAATTACAAAAGTTTAAATTACAACTGAAAGGCTAATTCATCGCGGCAAACGATAGGACAAATCACGTTAGTCGTCGTCGTGAGCAAATCGACGGTAGAGGAAGTCCAGCACATAGTTCCGCATTTCGTAGTAGCGCGGGTCTTCCATCATTGCTGTTCGCTGACGAGGCCGCTCGAAGGGAATGGTGAGAACCTCGCCAATGGTCGCTTCAGGGCCATTGGTCATCATCACGAGGCGATCGGCTAAGAAAAGAGCTTCGTCGATATCATGGGTAATCATCAAGACGGTTGACTTGTGACTCTGCCAGATCTTGAGCAGTTCTTCCTGAAGTTCTTCTTTGGTAATCGCGTCCAAGGCTCCAAACGGTTCGTCCATCACTAACACCTCAGGCCGAATGGCTAAAGCGCGGGCGATCGCCACTCTCTGTTTCATGCCGCCAGAGATTTGGCTTGGCTTTTTGTCTGCTGCCTCAGTCAGACCTACCATTTCCAGATGCTCGCGAACGATTTCGGTTTTCTGAGCTTTGCCCAGTTTCGGAAAAACCGAGTTGACTCCTAAATAGACATTTTCAAATACCGTCTTCCATTCCAACAGGCAATAGCTTTGGAAGACCACCATCCGATCTGGGCCGGGTTTCTGGATAGGCTGTCCCTTGAGCGATACCACTCCATCGGTGGGCTGCAAAAAGCCGGAAACCATATTCAATAGCGTCGATTTGCCACAGCCCGAATGCCCGATAAAGCAGACAAATTCTCCCTCTTTGATATCGAGGCTGATGTCTTTTAGCACCGTCAAAGGGCCACCGCGAGTATTGAAAACTTTTGATACTCCGTCGATGGCTAGAAACGGTTCTCCTTCGATCGGGACTGTGGACACATTAGAGTTGATTACGCTTGAAGTCATGGTGCTCATCAGGCTAGGAGGACGCGACAAAGATACAGGCAGGCTCGTCTGAAAAAAGTCTCACTGAAAACAAAACTAGGAAGATCAGAAACCTATCAAAACCTACGAGACTGCGGCTACGGCATTTCCGAGTTGAACTTCTTCGACCCGTACTTCTCGACAAATGCTGAATTTCTTCAGGTAGTTGAGCGGATCATTGGGGTCGAAATAGACCTGGTCGAACAGTGCAAATGGTTCATGAGAAGGCTCGACTCCAGGCCATCCTAATGTGGCGATCGCCCGATCAAACAAATCGGTGCGGTAAACCCTTTCGAGCAGCTCGACTCGGTTTTTCGGGAACGGAGCCAGATCCCAGCGAGCCAGCTGAGTCAAAATCCACAACCCCTCAAGTGGGTTGGGATAATTGGCCTGGTTGACATAAAACTGATTGAAGTCGAGCATTGTTTGGGGTTCAGCGCCCGTTCCTTTGGAGTAAGCATCTATAAAACCGGAGCGGATGTGCTTAGCTTCAGTGCCCACATAGTGAGGTTGGCTGAGCAAATTGGAAATCTCTTCTCGGTTGCGGCGATCGTCACAATATTCGCAGGCTTTTAGTAATGCTCGGATTAGAGCTTGCGCTGTGTTGGGATAGGCATTCGCCCAGTCCTCTCGCATCCCTAACATCTTTTCAGGGTGTCCTGCCCACAGCTCAGTGTCAGTGGCCATGACAACGCCGAGATTCTCTTGCACGGCTCTTTGATTCCACGGTTCCCCAACGCAGTAGCCATCAATATTTCCTGCTTTCAGGTTCGATACCATTTGGGCTGGAGGGAGACGCATGATGTTGACATCTTCATCGGGGTCAACACCGCCAGAGGCTAGCCAGTAGCGCAGCAGCAAATTGTGCATTGATGCTGGGTGAACCATCCCCAGCGTATTCTTGGGTGTTCGGTCAATATAAACTTTGAAATCTTCCAGACTACGAACGCCTTGGTCATAGATGGCTTTGCTGATCGTGATGGCATTGCCGTTACGGCTTAGCACCATAGGAGTAATCACAGAGACAGGAGCATTCGTCAGCCCCATGGTCATTGCAAGGGGCATCCCAGTGACCATTTGTGCAGCGTCTAACCGTTTGCTGCTCACTCCTTCGGTGATAGCTTTCCAGCTTGGCTCGCGGCTCAGGGTGACCTGATCGAGTCCTTGCTCTTTGAAAAACCCTTTTTCCTGTGCCACAACTAGCGGCGCACAATCCGTTAGAGGAATGAAGCCGAGTTCTAGATTGATCTTCTCTAATCCGTTTCCTGCAATGATGGCTGGTGCTGATGCTTTGCGCTTCTTCAGCCGCTTTTGTTGGTTGAGAAAATCGATGATCTCATTTCGCAAGCTGTAGTAGAGCGGATGATTGACCATCTCTAGGCGTTTCCGAGGGCGAGGAATGGGAACTTCGAGAATCTGTCCAATTTTGGCTGAGGGGCCATTGGTCATCATCACAACTCGGTCGGACAGCAATAACGCTTCATCTACGTCATGGGTCACCATCACAGCGGTGACGTTGTTTTCCTGACAGATTTGCATGAGCTGCTCTTGCAGATTACCCCGAGTTAGCGCGTCCAAGGCTCCAAAGGGTTCGTCCAGCAGCAGCACTTTAGGCCGGATCGCTAAGGCACGGGCGATCGCCACCCGTTGTTTCATTCCTCCAGACAGCTCGTGGGGATGCTTGTCTGCAGCCTGCTGCAAGTTCACCATCTTGATGTGGTGTTCAACAATCTCACTCCTCTCGGCCTTTGATGCGTTATCAAACACCCGATCGACAGCGAGAGCAACGTTTTGGCGCACCGTTCGCCAAGGCAACAGAGAATAGTTTTGAAATACCATCATGCGATCGGGGCCAGGATCAGTCACCTCACGCCCCTCCAAAACAATGCCGCCCTGGGTCGCGCGATCCAATCCGGCCAGAATGTTGAGCAGGGTAGACTTGCCGCAGCCGGAGTGACCTACAAGGCTAATGAATTCGCCTTGCTTCACTTCCAGCTTGATATTTTTGATAGCAATATACTGGCCTCCATCGGGGAGAGGGAAAACGCGATCAACGTGGTCAACTTCAACAAAGGCAGGCATAAGCGTCTTGGAGGTTGAGTGGCATGAAATAGACTTGGGCAGGGGCATCGTGGTCGGTGCCCCTCAAATTAGAGTTAGACGGTCTAGCTAAACGCAAACTTGCGAGGAGCACCAGCGCGGATTTCAAACCCGTTGAGATAGCCCACTGGGTCACTCGGATCAAACGCCATGCCGTCGATAAAGTTTTCAGCGGGTTCTACAGGCATCGGATCACTAGGCACCTCGATACCTAGAGCTTGTGAGGCTTCCTCAAAGATTTCGGTCGGGTAAATTCGCGAGATAATCTCATCAGCATCGGCTGGATACTCGGTCATGTCGATCTGGTTCCAGCGGATCATCTGAGTTAACAGCCAAACTCCATGAGACTTGTAAGGATAGTTAGCGTTTTCTGCTCCCTCTAAGTACTCAAGTCCATCGAGCTTGTGGAATAGGTTGAAGTCCTTGATGGGCTTTGTGCGATCGGTATCGTCGAAGCCGCCGTAGTTGTAGGTTCCTGTCATGGACGCTTTCGCATAGTCAACCTTTGCATTCACATAAGGACGACCCGAAATAATTTCTACGATATCCAGACGCTCATCTAACTGGTCACAGTACTGACAGGCTTCTAGGGTCGCAGCGGTGAGGGCACGAGCCGTGTTTGGATTTTCGTCAATCCAAGACTGCATAGTGCCTAGTACTTTCTCAGGGTGACCTTTCCAGATATCGCGGTCAACCACAGCAGTAAAGCCAACTTCGTCAAATACGGCACGCTGGTTCCAAGGCTCACCTACACAGTAGGCATCCATCGTGCCAGCCTTCATGTTTTCCACCATTTGCGGGGGTGGAATTACAATCAGGTCAACATCGTTTTCGGGGTCGATGCCCATGGCCGATAGCCAGTAGCGGGTGTTGTAGTTGTGCATGGACGAAGGGAACACCATCGCAAAAGTAGGGGGGGCTGAGAACCCTTGAATGTAGCTGCGGTATGCTTCTCCAAATTCATCGAAACTTCCGTAGTCGATACCTGGACGAATGCCTGCATCCCAGGCATTTTTGGAAAGGGTGATGCCATTACCGTTGCGGTCAAGCATCATGAGCGATCGCATCGGAGCCTTATCGGGGCCAAGCTCAGTCAGCATCGGCATGCCACACAACGCGTGGGAGGCATCCAATCGACCACCGACCAGACCGTCACGAACCGTTGCCCAGCTTGCTTCTTTACTGATGGTGACATTGAGGCCGTACTTTTCATAAATGCCCTTTTCATAACCAATCACCAAGGGAGCGCAGTCCGTCAACGGAATGATACCTAGTGTTAGGTCGGTTTTTTCAAGGGGGCCAAAATCGACTGCGGGTGTATCAGACACAGCAGACGTATCGGTTGAATCGCTTCCAGATGTATCAGAACCTCCAGCACATGAGGCGAAAGCAAGACCTGCAGCACTGAGGCTGGAGTACTTTAGAAACTTACGACGATCCATAATTCTCCTCAAAAAAAATCTTAAAAATGACAGCTTTGTTCGAACCCAACCTGTTCCTTCGCCTTGCAGTTTATGCAGAGCTTAGTGATTTGGGCGGATTAATTGAGGTCAATCTGACCTGAAAGTAAACTTGATGGTATCCGGACTGGAACAAGGCGGATTAGCCAGTGTGGCCAACGACTTTTCGCTCAACAAAGGCAACGAGCTGGTCTAAGAACAATCCGACGACTCCAATGATCACAAGGGACAAGATGACAAGACTGATATCCCCTGTGTTGTAAACGTCCCACACGAAGAAGCCAATTCCAGTTCCTCCCGTTAGCATCTCCGCTGCTACGATAACCAGCCATGCAGTTCCTAAGCTAAGGCGCATTCCAGTGAAGATATAGGGCAGCGTCGAAGGAATCATAATTTGGGTGATGACTTGCCAGCGAGACAGGTCGAGAACCCGAGATACGTTCCAATAGTCTTGCGGAATTTTGTTGACGCCCAGCGCAGTGTTGATCAGCGTGGCCCAGAGGGAGGTAATGACGATGACAAAGACAGCAGGAAGGTTTTGCCCTCCCGGAAAAACGGTGATGCCAATCGGCAACCAGGCTAGGGGAGAAATAGGCTTGCCTAGTTGAACTAAGGGCATAAGCATCTTGGATATTTTCTCAGAAGTACCAATCCAGAACCCAAGTGGAACGGCAATCAGTGTCGCAATCACAAATCCAACGGCGACTCGCATCAGGCTCAAAAAGGTCAAAATGAAGATACCTTCGTCACCGTTCTTGGTGGAGAAAAAGTTTTGGATATAGGGAATGCTGTCTTGCACCGTTTGGGTCGGGCCAGGCAATTCACTAGGGTAGTCGTTTTGGGTGGTAGACCAGGAGACTAGACTCCAGATAAAGATCACCGCAATGACTCCCAAAACGGGATAGATGATGTTGGTACCACCGGGGCCGACAAACGTACCGACTGACGTTGCGAATTTGTTTTCCGACTTCTTTGCAGCTAGGGTCATAGTTCCGTAGAAAATTTGTTCAAGAGTGCGGGGAAAGAGAACGTAATTCGGTCACAGGCGCACAAAGTTGTGCTGCAATTGCCAATGATTCAACGGTGTTGCACGCATCTGCTATTTAGCGATCGCCTCAAAATGTTCGGTTAGCAATTGCTTGAGAACAGGCTTCAAATCTTCACAGGCAATACTTTTCATGACGCGATCGCCCAGCTTGGCATCTTTACCAACCTTGCCTCCCATGTAAATGTCCACAGCTTCCACGGTTTTGCCGTCTTTCCGCGCTTTGGTGCCGATGAAGCCGATGTCAGCAACCTGAGGTTGACCGCAGGAGTTGGGGCAACCCGTCCAGTGAATTCGAACGGAGTTAGGCAACTCCATTTCGGCTTCGACTTCTTGAGCTAAAGCCAGGGCGCGATTTTTAGTTTCAACTAGGGCAAAGTTGCAGAATTGAGAGCCAGTGCAGGACACGAGCGATCGCGTCAGCGGCGCTGGATCAAGCGTAAACCGTTGGAGCAAAGGTTCTTGCTGGAGCGCTTCTAGAGCGTCGTCGGGCACATGGGGAATCATGGCATTTTGCTCGACGGTCAGACGAATTTCCCCAGATCCATACACCTCAGAGATTCTCGCGAGATCGAACATATCTTGGGCATAGAGCCGTCCGATAGGAACATGCAGTCCGATGAAGTTCAGCCCGGCTTGCTGCTGAGGAAAAATGCCAATGTGATCGCGCTTGTCCCAATCGATTTCATCTTCGGCGGCAGCGGTGAACAGTGCTTGACCTAGTTGCTTTTCGACGGCTGCTCGAAAAGCCTCCATTCCCCACTCGTCGATCAGCCACATCAGACGGGCTTTTTGACGGTTGGCTCGCAGACCATTGTCTCGATAGACCTCAAGAATGGCCCGACAGAGACCGACGACGTTATCGACTGTAGGCTCGACCCAGGCATCGAGAGGAACAGCTGCCTCACAACGCTTTGCAGAGAAAAATCCGCCTACCAGAACATTAAATCCCAGGGTTCCTTCACGATAGGCCGGAACAAACGCGATGTCGTTGATTTCGGCGTGAACCGAGTTGTCGCGTCCTCCCTCGATTGCAATGTTGAACTTTCGGGGTAAGTTGGTGAACTCAGCGTTACCTTCGCCATCATTGGTGATCATGTCCTGCACGGCTTGCACCAAATCGCGGGTATCAACAAGTTCGCTAGCATCTAGCCCAGCGACTGGAGAACCCGTGATGTTGCGAACATTGTCCATACCAGACTGAACGGATGTCATCCCCACAGCTTTCAGTCGGCGAAAAATGTTGGGAATATCTTCCAAAAGAACGCCACGTAGCTGCAAATTTTGACGTGTGGTGATGTCAGCATTGCCATCTTCGCCGTAGCGCTGCACGATTTCGGCTAGGGTTTGCATCTGTTGGCTGGTCACAATTCCGTTCGGAGTTCGAAGACGCAGCATGAACTTGCCAGGAGTCACTGGACGAAAGAAGATGCCAAGCCACTTGAGCCGCTGGGTTAGGTCAGTTTCATCGACGGCTTCCCAGCCTATTTCGGCGAAGCGCTCAAGCTCATCTTTAACAGCCAAACCATCTTTTTCAGCCTTGAAGCGTTCAAACTTATTCAACTTGTCAGGCTTGGCGTTAGAGTCAGTTAGAACGTTGGTCACGGGTATCTGCTCGCAAAGGAAACGGTGGTGAGTTAGGAGAAACTGTGATTCTTAAATGGTCTTAGGGAGTTGACCTGAAGAGGAAAAGATTTTTTGAGGCTGCTTAATTTGAGAACAGAACAGGACAGCCTTCAGCTTCACCGCTTTATCAACATGACTAGACTTGGAAATTAGAATAATTCACATCGATAAAACTCTATTGCTGTCACATATCTAAACAAATGAAGGTTTTGATTAAGGTTCATATTGAACAGTTGAACTGCTTCAACGTGAAAATGGTTTTTAGAATGTTAGACCTCAATCACTTGCTCGGAGGAGATTAGAAAACTCTCCAAGTCTTGTTCAGTTAGGTTTTATTATTCAGCAAGAAATCGAGCATCTTGTATTTCTCGATACGTTTTACTGCCTAGCGATGCGATCGCCGCAATCCTTAGATGCAAGTTCTGCATTTTTCCGGGTGTTTGAGTCTTCGCCGCCATGCCTTTTCAGAAACTTGCATAAGACACCTTGCGCAGCGCATCATGCGTAGGGACAATGGTTCGCACTATCTCATCACCAATCGAATTCATGAATCGCGTCTTGTTTGCTGGGCTGTCTCTCTTTGCGAGGCAGGCGAAAGGTCAGTTTATTCGGAAAATTCGACACACTGACGAAGTGCAAAAGCGATTTCTGCGATCGCTCTTGCAACATCATCGGCATACGGGTTATGGCAAAACCCACGAGTTCTCAAACATCAAAACGATTGACCAGTATCGCGAACGGTTTCCGGTCAAGTCGTATAGCCACTTTGCTCCCTACATCGATCGCATGGCGCAGGGGGAGCAAAATATTCTGGTTGCTGATCCGTTGATTTTCATGAACATGACCAGCGGTTCTACCGGAAACAACAAACTGATTCCTGTCACGAGGCGATCGCGCAAAGCCGTGACACGAGCCACTCAAGTCGCTATGGGGTTCGCGGTTGACGCCGCGAGGCGCGAGGGTCGTCCTCTCGGTAAGATGCTTTACGGCGGCTCGGCCAAGTCATCTGGCAAGACGCCTGGAGGCATTACCTATGGGCCAGTGAGTACGGGAGATTTGAAGCTGACCGGAGGACTCTATCAGCAGCTTTTTGCCTATCCGTTCGAGGCGCTGCAAGTAGACAACATTAAGGATCGAACCTATGTCTGTCTTTTGTTCGCCCTAAACTGTCCTGATTTGCGGATGATCAGCGCGACGTTTCCGATTCTGGCGCTGCAATTGGCTCAAGACCTGAATGACTATGCAGAAGAACTTCTGCAAGACCTAGCCGCAGGGGAAATCAGTCATCGGCTCAAGCTAGCTCCTGGTTTGCGAATGCAGTTAGAACAACAATTGAACCCCCGTCCTCAACGGGCTGAGCAGCTTCAACAAATTTTTGCCCGTGAAGGACGACTCACTCCTATCGCGGCATGGCCTCACCTTTCTTTTCTAATCACGGCTCGGGGCGGCACCTCGAATGCTTATTTAGAGAGGTTTCCTGATTATTTTGGAGAAACTCCGGTGTTTGGTGGCACCTATGCCTCGGCGGAAGCGACCTACGGCGTTCATCGAGATTTCAATACCGATAGTGTCATTCTCTCTATCGAAAGTGGTTTTTACGAATTTATTCCCGAAGACCAGTGGGATGTGGAACAGCCCGAAACCGTATTGCCGTGGGAAGTGCGGGTGGGCGATCGCTACCGCATTGTAGTGACCAATTACAGTGGGCTCTATCGCTACGATCTGGGGGATGTCGTCGAAATCGAAGGCTTTAGTGGAAATGCGCCTCGACTGATCTTTCGTTATCGCAGGGGTGGTGTGATTTCAGCGACAACAGAAAAAACCACTGAGTATCATGTCACTCAGGTCATGCAGCAGCTCCAACAAGCGTTTGAGCTAAAGCTCGAAAATTTTTGTGTGACGCTGTCTGACGATTTGGTGCGACCTCACTATTGGGTCAATGTCGAAATCGCTGAGGGATACGGTCTCGATCGTCCCCAAGAGTTCCTGCGGCAGTTTGACGTATATCTTCGGAATTTGCATTTTTCCTATGCTGCAAAGCGAGACGATCAAATTCCTGATCCCCAACTTAGAATCTTAGAGCCAGGAAGTTTTGACCAATTGCGACAGCGCTTAGTGAGCCGTGGCGTTTCCGAGGGACAGATCAAGTTTCCACTGGTCAGCGATGATCGAGCGCTTTTGGCAGACCTGCCGATCCAGGTTGAGGTGGCTCTCAATGATGAATCAGATAGCTGAATATTCGTCCAAACGCTTGTCAATGTTGGGACATCAACAGCGACTTAAGGATAAAAGCCTAACTGTGGCAGCCCCAGAGTTTCGTCCCATCCCATTGCGATATTGAGACACTGAACGGCTTGACCCGCCTGCCCTTTCAACAAATTGTCGATAGCTGACATCACAATCACCCGCCCCGTGCGGGAATCGACTTCGATTCCGATCTGACAAAGATTGGAGCCACAGACCCATTTGGTTTGGGGATAGGTGCGGCTCGGCAAAATGTTGACCCAAGGCGCGTTGCGGTAAAAAGCTTGGTAGATCGTGATTAGGTCTTCTCTTACGAGTCCGGGATCTCGCAACGTTGCATAAATAGTGGACAGGATACCTCGCACCATCGGCATCAGGTGGGGCGTGAACTGAACTAGCACTTCATGTCCTGCAAGGTCGCTACAGATTTGCTCAATTTCTGGGGTGTGACGATGGCGAGCAACCCCATAGGCTCCGATCGAGTTATCGGCTTCTGCCAAAAGCAAGTGAGTGGATGCCTTACGTCCGCCGCCGGAAGTACCTGATTTGGCATCAATAATAGTAGATTCTGGAATAATGAGTCCTTGCTTCATCAGGGGGGATAGTCCCAACAATGTGGCGGTGGGGTAGCAGCCTGGGCAGCCAATGAGCTGAGCCGAGCGGATGCGATCGCGATACAGCTCAGGCAAGCCATACACCGCATCTCGTGCAACTTGTACATCCTCGCGCTCAACTCCATACCAAGATTGGTAGGTCTCAAGGTTGGCAAATCGGTAATCAGCGGATAGATCAAGCACCTTGCAGCCCTTCTCCAGCAGCCTTGGAGCCATCTTGCAGGCTAAACCATTAGGCAAAGAGAGAAATACGGCCTCACAGCGATCGCCAATGATCTCTAAATCAATCGGCTCAATTTTTAAGTTGGCACGATGTCCCAAATGAGGATAGAGATCCCCAAAGGATTTTCCGGCAGAGCTATCGCCTCCAAGATAGGCAATTTCTAGCTGTGGATGCTCTAGTAAGAGACGCACGAGCTGAACCCCTCCATAGCCTGAGGCACCGATAATGCCAACGGGAATTTTTTTTGAGTCGTCCATAGCTAATGGTGTCCTTACCGTTCTTCAGAGTTGAATTGTAGTATCAATCTCTGCTGTTTTACCTGAGGGTGATCTAAAAAAGATGTCGATGGGAGAAAAGATGCCGATAGAAGGGTGTCTTTGGCTCAACCAGAAAAGATACAGCGCCGCTTAGCAACTTGAGCGACAGGTGGAAGTGTCTCATTCTACAGACGAGTCACTCTTGTCCACCCAGTATCTGAACATTCCGTGAAATCAGCAATCCCGCTAAAATTAATGTAGAAACTCCTCTATTGTGATCTCTATTGTGAATGTGTGTGATTGCGATAATGGCGTTCACAAGAGTTGACCTCGGTGCTTGATTGAATTCAATATCTAGCCGACAAACTACACCTAATAAGCAGGCAAGATTTTCTGGAATGACTGTGGAACCGCTACAACCGAACGCTCCCCGCTCCCAGGGAATGGCTGATTTTCAGTTCGACTCTATTGATGTTGCACTCGCTGAACTGAAAGCGGGACGAGCGATTGTCGTCGTCGATGACGAAAACCGCGAGAACGAAGGTGATGTGATCTGTGCGGCGCAATTTGCTACGCCAGATATGATCAATTTCATGGCGGTAGAGGCACGGGGGCTGATCTGCTTAGCGATGATGGGCGATCGCCTCGATGAACTTGACTTGCCGCTAATGGTTAGCAACAAAGCTGATGAGAGTGAGCAAACGGCATTCACAGTCAGCATCGATGCAGCAATTCATCTTGGTGTGACCACCGGGATCTCAGCTGAAGATCGGGCACGGACAATTCAGGCGACGATCGACTCGCGCACTCGTCCGAGTGATCTGCGCCGACCTGGACACATTTTTCCTCTGCGAGCCAAAGAAGGGGGAGTGTTGAAGCGCGCAGGCCATACAGAAGCCGGGGTCGATTTGTCACGGATGGCAGGATTGTATCCCGCTGGAGTGATTTGCGAAATCCAAAACCCTGACGGTTCGATGTCGAGGTTGCCGGAGCTGATTGAATACGCTCGTCACCATAACTTGAAGCTGATTAGCATCGCTGATCTGATCAGCTATCGCCTTCAGCACGAACGGTTTGTCAAGCGTGAAACGGTTGCTGAATTGCCGTCTCAATTTGGTCAGTTTAAGGTCTACGCTTACCGTAATTTGCTCGACGATTCTGAGCATGTCGCCATTGTGAAAGGCAATCCCGAGACCTTTGAGGAGCATCCTATCCTGGTGCGGGTTCACTCGGAATGCCTGACGGGAGATGCTCTTGGCTCTCTGCGGTGTGACTGCCGGGGACAGCTCCATGCCGCTCTTAAGATGATTGAATCTGCTGGAGCGGGTGTTGTAGTCTATCTGCGCCAAGAAGGTCGAGGCATTGGCCTCGTGAACAAGCTCAAAGCCTATACCCTTCAGGATCTAGGTCTTGATACAGTTGCGGCTAACGAGGAACTAGGGTTCCAAGCGGATCAGCGCAACTACGGCATGGGAGCGCAGATTTTGAATGACATTGGAGTGCGACAGTTTTGTCTGATTACAAATAATCCTCGAAAGATCGCGGGACTCAAGGGCTACGGTCTTGAAATGGTTGATCGAGTGCCGCTACTGATTGAAGCTAACCCTTACAACATGGCATATTTGGCAACCAAAGCCGAAAAGTTAGGTCACCTCTTGCTTCAGACTTATCTAGTGACTCTAGCGCTCCAATGGAATGATGAACCGCTGCCTGTGTCGCAACGCTACGAACGACTGGAAAAGCTGCGGCACTTAGCACAAACTCACGATTTGCTGGTGCAAGAGGAGGCTCGTCCGGTAGCGATCGCCCTATTTGGGCGCACCTCCTTGACGGTTCATATGGGGTTTGACCAAGCCAATCTAGCATCTCCTGACTGGTATAAAGATGAGAGCCACCCCTACGTAAAGGCGATCGCCCAAATTTTGGATGAAATTGCCACGTGGACTCAGATTCAGCACTTGGAGTTTTTGGTGTCAACTGGGCAAGATCCGCTGACGAACTTGCGTGTGCAGTTGACGCGTCAGGTGTTTTATCTAAGTCCAAACAACTCCGACCAAGGTGTTATGCCCTCATCGGTGTGTCCTGCATTGGAAACTCAGCGCATTTACTCATTTTCAACTCACATGCCTCAAACGTTACCTGTTTAGCGGCAGACGAATAAGGTTAGGGAAAAGGGCGGATATAATTGGCTACAGAAGACCTGACTCAGCAACAATTAAGATTGCAGGACGCTTCCTCGTGTTGTGCATTGGCAAAGCAGGCAAACGATAAGGTGGCGATCGCCAATCTCATTCTTGCGATACAAACTTGTGATATGGAGTCGCCTTACAGAAGGATGAGATAATCTAGATAGAAAGTGTAGAGTAAAAAAGAAAGCACTCAATTTGGGATAAGTCTATGACTGATATTGATAACAAAATCGAGCAAGAGCGAGAGCGTGCTCGCGCTGTTTGTGATAGCGAAGGCGCTTCTTCTGGCGAATGTGCAGTTGCATGGGATTCTGTGGAAGAAATGCAGGCTGAAGCAGCTCACCAGCGCGACCAGCCCAAGAAAAACTCGCTTGAGTCTTATTGCGAAGACAACCCCGAAGCGGCAGAGTGCCGTATTTACGACGACTAATCCTCCTCACTACACTGTCGTTAGCCGTGTTGCGACAGACTGCACTGCAACATGCAGGGCGCTTATGTCTGTTAAAACCTGGTTCGTTTCGGATTATTGAGTAGCCAAATTATCTGGGAGAGCGATCGCCAAGACGTTCTCCCAGTTTTTGGTGATGTTCTATCATTCATGGGCGCATCTAGGGTAAAAAGGTAAGCGCGATTTGTTCTCTTAGATTCGTTTAGGAATGAGTCTTTCAGGAATCAGTTCAAAGGGGATCGCCATGTTCGATGAGCCTCTCATTCTCGAATTGCCGACCCCTGATGCGACACGAGAACTAGGGATATTGATGGGGCGATCGCTCCCTGCAGGCAGCATTTTACTGCTAAATGGTGAGCTGGGTAGTGGCAAAACGACTCTTGTGCAAGGCATCGGAAAAGGGCTTGGCATTGCCGATCTAATTGTTAGCCCCACCTTTGTATTGGTCAATGAATATGACGATGGGCGCATTCCTCTTTACCACTTCGATTTGTATCGCCTCAACGCTGAAGAAGCCGATGCTCTAGCAATTGAAACCTACTGGGACAGCCGAGAATATGAACCTGGCATTGTTGCAATTGAATGGGCTGACCGACTAGGCGATCGCCCGCCTGGTTATCTCTCCATAAATTTGTCAACGGCTCCTGTCGCCACCTCCTCACCAATCAGTCAACAGTCTATATCTGAATCTAGCCTTAGTTCAGGGATAGAACACTACGCCCATATCCAATGCATTGGAACTGATTTTGGATTTCAGCCTTTGTGGGAATCCCTCAAAAACTATAAAACTTGAGCGAAGTCTCCGATTTTTAGGAACAGGTTATTTACAATGATGTCGTAAATCTTGTGGTGGAACTTGAACGGTAAGCTCCACTTGTAGGATGCTTGTTTAAATTTGGGTTGAGTGCGATCGCACGGTTCGATACGGAGTACAGGCGGGTATACAAACAACAAGCTGAGGAGAAAACTCCTATGACCGATCAAAATCGAGGCATTATGAAATTTGAAGGAGCTGACAATCCGCTAGCCGTTGTGGTTTCTAGCGTAGTTATTTTAGGTGGAATTGCGGCGCTCATTGTGTGGGCATTGCAATCTGCCTATGCGTTCAACTAGGCCGACTTAGTATTACACTGTCAGCTTCGGAGAGACCTCACATCTGGGTTAAGTGAGGTTGACTGCCGCTGCAAAGTTGTGGGCTGATGTTGACCTATAGAAGCTGGCTTTTCTGTGGTCAACTGCTAAGAGGATGTTTGAGAAGTCGTCAATGCTACTTCAGATCCCCCCTAGCCCCCCTTGAAAAAGGGGGAACC